>OHNK01000439.1_pt1 | contig 27769 bp, 22 predicted proteins | sample 1569551 | NCBI WGS metagenome assembly OHNK01 (sample SAMEA3879518, study PRJEB24766) | human gut metagenome | biome: human-associated habitat; feature: feces | place: USA | collected 1985/1987 | reverse complement strand
CCGTCGCCCTTTCCTGTTCCTGAGTGAATCGCCACGATGACAACCTGAGGCTTCTCTTTGGCAGAAATCAGGTCCACCTCATTCTGTACCAATGGAATAAGAGACTCAAACTGCATTCCGGTCCAGAGTTTCTCATCCAGCCAGGCCTTCATGTTCGGATTGGTAAATCCCAGTATGGCTATCTTCACTCCATGCCGTTTCAGAATACGGACACTGTCGAAATAAGGCTTTCCGTCAGGCTTGACTGCATTGCCTGCGAGAAATGGAATACCATTGGCCTTCAAATCCGCTGCAACACGGTCATAGACATTGTGCCCTGTCTCTACGTCATGATTTCCGACACAGACAGCGTCATATTTCATGTAAGCCGCAAGGCGCGGAAAAAGGTGCGGTGTGACAGTGTCCACATAATTATAATAGTAAGGCGCATTGTCGCCCTGCAGGCAGTCGCCGGCATCGACAAGTATGACATTATCAATGCCAAGAGAATCTCTATAAGCATTGACATAAGTATTCACGGCCATCAGCGACGTGCGCCTGGGGCCATCCACATAAGTCGAGTCGAACCACGCGCCATGCACGTCGTTAGTAGTAAGCAGGTCGAACTGGAATTCGCCTGTCGGTCTGTTGCCGCACGATGCGGCCGAAAGGATTGCGGCCGATGTGGCAGCAAGTATTTTCGATATATTGTTCATGTCAAATGATATGATAAACTTCTCACGTTTCGAACTTACAAAACACAACTCGTACCGAAGTGTGCCTTTAGCTCATGGATAACATCTGCTCGACCTATATAAGGAAGCCGTTTCTTGTTTACTCTTCTATTCATCAGGTAAAGCCAATGCTGATTGAACTTTTCCAGTGCAAAGTTAATACAATTCCATCAAACCAGATAATCGCACGGACATTCTGGCAATATTGCCACCTATTCGTGTATAGAATCATACAAACAACTCGCTTTTCAAGTATAAATAGACTTACTTCAAATAAAGTTCGGCCCTTCCCTGCGTGTCGATATTAGGTTTATCCGCATGGACAGGCGCAAAATTTCGACCTTCTTGGCAGGCGTGATTCCGGACACATTCACGGTAAGATTCTAAAATTGAGCGCATTACGAGATTAGAGCTAGGGAAGAGATCTGCCAAGACCACCTTTCATTGACACCTCTTGGCAAGAGACTTATCACTTAATCAATTAAGATACAAACAATTACAGATAAATTCACCTGTCAAGAGGGTCGAAAATCGCACCGAAAATCATACCAGGAAAGTACGAAACGGCTGGCATAGAGCAAAAGTACGGAATCGGTGGCAGAGTGCAACAGTACTGAACCGCTGTCAGCGCGTCAATACGTAACTCCGGAGAAGCTTAAGAAAATCACACAGCGAAACAGACGGCGGCGGACACCCCTGCCTTTGGCTGTAACCTTCCCACTATCAGTGCGGTTTAGGGACTTGCACCCATTAGAGCATGTTCGTGCTGGACGAACAAGAAAAAGCACCTACAGAAACTCCGTAAGTGCTTGACTTTCAACATAAACTAGCCAGGGCTTAAACCAGAGACCTCCAGATTATGAGTAGGCAGAATGATATTTTATGAATTTTTAATATCAGAAGTTTAACTGATTACCAAATAGTTACTATCTTTGCGGCAGTTTATGATACCCCATAAAACCCCTTATCAAAACGCCTCTGTTTTCCCATTGTTTTCCCGAAAGACATCGGAAAACACGGGATTTCGGAAGAAAATGAGAGACTTTGTTTTCCCATTGTTTTCCCAAAATAGAGAAAAAGTGAAGTTGAGACCTCCAGACTATTGACCAAAAATGGCAAAGAAATTAGACACAACGTACAAGAGCGCACGATTCGGAAATTGCACCTATGCGCTCATCCTTGACAAGCGTCATCCGAAGAAAGACAAGAACACATTTCCCGTCGTAATGCGCTATACCATAGACAGAAAGTCGTGGTACAACTTCGTGGCCGGAGAGTTCACGGAGGAAGATTTTGCAAAGGTGTGCAATCTCAGTGCCAAGGCTATCCGCTCAGAACTCTACGAAAAGAAATTGGAATTTGATGCCATCTTTGAGGCGCAAGTGGAGCTGATTGAGCGTCTGGGGAATAGTCTGACGCTCGATAAAATAAAGGCAGCCATCACGGGTGTTGACACCTCCAAAGAAGCCTCCTTCTTGAGCGTGTGGCAAGACAGGATTAATTTCTTTCAGACTAACAACAACGGAGAGCAATACACCACTGCCGAGTCATACGAATGCGCCATGAAGTCCTTCCAAAAGATTCTTTGGGATAGGCCAATTATAGGCTTTAAGGTAGGAAAGGAAGACATTGAGTATTGGAGTAACGGAATGCAAAATGGTGTACTGAACGAGAACGGTGAGTTGATAGGTCAAATACGTGAGGCAACAAGAGGCCTTTATCTCCGAAACTGTCGCGCAGTCTGGAACGAATGCGTGTCACGGGGCTATCTTACCAATCAAGAATATCCATTTTCGAATGTCAAGAAAAAGAAGCTCGTGGCAATACCTGTAGGCGATACAAGGAAGGACCACTACCTGAATGTTCAGCAGATGACAGAACTATATCGGGTGTTCGTTGAGAAGCGTTATTCTGATACATGGAAGAAAGGCTATGCTGAAAAAGCTCATTACTCACTTGGATTATTCCTTGCCCAATACCTGTGCAACGGTTTCAATATGGCAGATGCAGGCGAACTGAAGTATTCGCAATTCTATTTCGACACAGGGCGAAAGGCATTTAAATTCAAACGAGTGAAAACCAGAAATCGCACAGAAGGTGGTGGCGAAGTAATAATCCCCATCATAGAACCACTACAGAAAGTTCTTGATGAGATAGCTGCAGAACCAGTCCTCAATGGTTTCGTGTTCCCGGATATTCTGCAAGGTGCTACACATAAGGCTGACAAACGCAAGCGTATCTCTCAGGAAAACTCAAATGTACAAGACCGTGTCATTAAAATCTGTGAGGATGTTTTGCATTGGGAAGTCCGTCCATCGGGAACATGGTGCAGACATTCATACGGAACAAACTTAACTCATGCCAAAGTGGAGGATAGGTATATCTCGCAGAGCATGGGGCATGCGACCGACAAGACCATTACAGAAAGATACATCGCCCAATATCCGTTGGAAACTATGTTCGAGTACAACAACAAGTTGTTAGACTTGCAGCCAAAGGTGACCGAGGAAGACATTAAGAACATGACAGAGGAGCAGAAAACCGAAATGCTTCTCAAACTATTGGCAAATAAATAACACGATATTGTATTATTCACAATCAGATTTTTCAGATGAGACCCTTTGAAGATTTCCAAAAGCATGCCATGAGAGAGGCAATGGACAGAGTGTATTCATGGAAGCAGGAGCATCCAGATGAATACTCACGTTTCTCCGTGGAAATGATGAAGGGGGAGCGCAACGACTTCAGTTGCCTTGAACGTATCTTCAAGATGGCGGTAGGCTTTGCGCCAACACATGTCCTTATAGAATGCCGAAAATTGCTTGCACCCGATTCGGAAGAGATTCTGTCTGCTGATGAAAGGGCTGCTGCTACCAGCCGAGTCATTGATGAATTGATGGGATTGAAAGGCTATCTGAGGTTTGGAGTGTACACTGAGACAGTAGGGGATAAAGATGCTCCAGACCAGGCAGAGCAGTTCCTGATAAGGGAATTTAGCTTATCGGAAAAGGACCAGAGCGAGGAAGATGACGAGCATTTCTATGTTCCTTCCGTTACCGCTCAGGAGTTTTGGGAGTCACTACCGTCTTTTGTCCAGATGGCAGTATTCACTTTTGGAAAAGGGCATTCCGCTGATGAACTGGCGACTCTGCCAAAGAGAATCATGTTGTCTGCCATACAAGCATTACCGGAGATGTTCGTCAAGCTCTGTGACCAAATTCATGCTGGCAGCAACCCACTTCTGATGTGTACATTATATTATCTCTGCTATGACCACGGATTACCAAGAAACGCAATGGCATTGAGCAAAGTCAGCCTTGGTACCAAACAAATCTCCTACATACGTGAGAGCGTCAAGGCTGTCGTTGTAAAGCTAATGGAGACAAGTGTAACGAATGCACTTGACAAGAAGGCTGAATGGACTAAACAGATTGAGGACGTTGAAGACACAGAATTAAAACAAGCTATGAAGAATACTCTCCGCGACACGAAGGGCAAACACGGACGCAGAACCTTTCAGCAGGAAGAGCTGAGCATTGATGACATTCTTATAGCCGACGACAAACAAGCATTGAAGGAGGCAATTCTGATGGCTCTCAACGACATGGAACACGAATACGAAACCGCCTATATCAAGGCCGCACTCATTCGTTCTCATCATCTTGAACCGCACACTTCCTTTTCCTTATTCCTCCGTGCCATCAGCACTTTCTCTGGCAGAGAGTACAAGTATGACCCTGCCCAAAGGGTTGATACCGTCATCTATCATGATGAAAAGGTGTTCATGACATCCAAGAGTTCAAAGTGGCAACGTGGAAGAAGGATAGTGTCGTATCTGACAGAAGTGTTTAGGGCAACGCAAATACAATAGGCAAGTAGGGAAAATGATGATTTGTGATAAAAAAGTGTGAAATTATCGCAAAAAGTCAGGGCCTGTTAAGTTTGTTTTATAAAAAATATCTATCTTTATAAACCAAACTTTATAAAACCGTGCAATTCCTATAAAATACAATTTATATGAGTATCAGTAAAGATGTCATCAAGCAATGCCTAATCAGTAAGCAACGTGAGGTGGATGAGGCGGTGATAGTAAATCGTCCCGTTGAATTCGAAGAGAACGGCAACTATGTGATAGTTGGGGTGAGACATGCGGGTAAGTCGTATCTGCTGTATCAGCGCGTGCGTCAGCTACAAGCAGCCGGAAAGGGATGGGACGAGATTTTGTTTGTGGACTTTGAGGATGAACGTCTGGCGGAATTCCAGACAGAAGACTTCAACAGCCTGCTGGAAGCCCATTTGGAACTGTATGGTAAGAAGCCGGTAGTGTTTCTGGACGAGGTACAGAATATTCCTCACTGGGATAAGTTTGTGCGCCGACTGGCTGATGCGAAATACCGTGTTTATGTGACGGGCAGCAATGCAAAGATGCTGAGCAAGGAGGTGGCAACTACGTTGGGTGGACGGTTCTTTATCTATGATGCATATCCATATTCATTCAAAGAGTATCTGGCGGCGCAGCATGTCGAGTTAAAGGAACATTGGGAGTATGATACGATTCAGAGAAGCGAGGTGAAGCGACATCTGAATGAGTACCTCTATTACGGGGGTCTGCCAGAGATCCTGTACCAGAAGATTTACCTTGGTGACATCTGTGCACGAAACAACATTAAGAACGACAGGGTGCTTAACATCCTGATTAAGAAGATGGCAGAGAGTGTGAAGCAACCGTTGTCGTATAACAGGCTTAAGAATGTGATAGTGGCAACGGGGTCACCTATCAGTGTGCCTACTACGATAGACTATGCGGGTTATACCGCTGACAGTTGGCTGATACTGCCCATGGAGAATGAGATTGGAAAACTGACGGAGAAGGAAACGCAGAAGAAATACTACTTCATAGACAACGGATTGCTGAATCTGTTCTTGATGAACTCTGAGACGTCGCTACTGGAAAATATGGTGGCGGTGGAACTATTCAGACGATACGGCAAGGAGAATGTGTATTATCTGAATGCTGACAAGGAGATAGACTTTATAGTGCCTGACAAGAAGCTGGCCATCCAGGTGTCGTATAGCATCAAGGAGGAGTCGACCTACAACAGAGAGGTGTCGCCACTGGCGAAATACGCTAAGGCGCACGAGAACTGGAAGTGCCTGCTTATTACGTATGATGAAGAGGGCACGGAAGAGGGAATACCCGTGGTTCCAGTGTGGAAGTGGCTGATGAGGTATGGCTTATAGAAGAGTGTATCAGTATGTTTAAGATAGAAAGTGTAATAGTATAAGATTATATAGTATGGAATTATATTTATATGAGCGCAAGACTATAGAAAACAGATCTTGGTTTTTGGCAAAATGCAACTTGGCATTATATATGGAGAATCTGCGTAAAGACTTCTTTGATTTTGAGATACAACGTCGAATAGTCAAAAATGTCTATCTTGATGGTATCCTCCATACCATTGAGTTGGGAGATCCTATGCCTGTTATTACACTTACTGTTGATGGGGAAGTTAAAACACGAGATGACCGCCATATCAATATTTCAAAGTTTGATATCCTTGATGGTCTTCAGCGCACATACCGACTCTGGGTTGTTTGGCGATTAATTGAGATTGTCAACAGCTCTAATTGTAAGAATTATAAAGAACTGTTAACTCAGTTGAAATCTGATGAAGAAGGAAAAATGCTTCTTGATTTAGATTTCGTGAGCGTGAAATTATTGACACGGCTTTTTGAGAAAGATAACGATGAGGTAATTTATAAAGACAAACTTCATTCTTTATATGCCCAATATGACATCTATTTTGCCATTTGGGATGGTTTGAGTGATGATGATATAATAAAGAAGATGCTGATACTCAATGCCGGGCAACGTTCAGTCTCTTCGGTACACCAGTTTGAACTACTTTTCCTGCATTTCTTTGATGATAATAAACTGACCTTAGATAGAAATATACATTTATACAGAGAAAAGCAGAAAGAGTATTTCCGTATTAAACGAGGTCATAGAAATGCTGGTGAGTATGCATTAGCTTCAATCATTATAGCATTACAATCCTATGTTGAAGGAAAACCGCTAAGAGTAGACCCTTCGAATAAAGTGAAATTTGAAGATGATACCCCTGTTGAGGGCGATGAACTAACGCGCTATTTTAATGCAGATTTCCTTAATTGCTTTATTCAAAGGGTTTATAATATAGACCTTCAGCTTAAAGTAAAAGGCACAAGTTACGAAATGTGGTACGGGAAGGATACGACTTTAAGTGGCGTGTTTGCAGCATTGGGAGCCTTTTTAAGGGAGAATACGCTAAATTTGGCTATGCTTGATGATGCAATCCAAGTGATTACTGATATACACGATCCTTTCTTGTTGGGCGAATTCGATGAGGCTTATAGTAACCTTTCAAGCGTAAGAGTTAATGTGGGAAAAGTGTTGAGAGAGGCTGTATTTGAATATACAAAAGGACTGCTTACTGGAAATCGGATAGATTGGTATCAAGCTTTTAATATGGAGAAGTAATATATGGAACGTAAGGACTTGATGGTTAGCTTGGTCAAGAGTATTTCTGACAGGCTGAATGCTATTGCACCCTTCTCTGCAACTTGTTTCACTTTAATAAATGAAAGCTTGGATGCAGATAAGACGAAGGATGCTATTGATAATATATTTAGTGAGAAAGCAGCGACAAACTACACAACGCTTCTAACAAGAATACATAATCTGACAGAGGATGAAAATAAGTATGAGTTGGATAATGCCTTAATCTATTTAGAAGGAATGGCAGACCCTGCACATGAAACGCTTGTTAAACCATTGATATATTTTAAGAAGAATGAATGCTTGGTAATGACAACAAGTTTGTTGTTTGAAAAATGTAATACAACTGCTGGTATTGAAGACAATGTGTTCATTGCAATAGAAAATATTTATTTGTCTGTAAAAGATAATCCTGTATCTTTAAACTCATTTCTTTCCAATATTGAGAATAAAAATGACTATGGTTATATAGTTCTGACAAATAACAACGCAAATGATGCCTGGAATTTATATGGTTATGCCTGTCTGTGTCATATCAATGAAGAGAAATTTGAGATACCAGTAGAGTTGACATATCCTGCAAATACTAAATTCCATAATTCCGCGATTGTATATGATTCGAATGTTCCTTATATACAATATTTTGATGTGTTTAATGTGATGAACGAATCAAAGCATACGCAAGATGTGTTGGGGCGTTATCTTCGAATGTATCAAATATTGGAGTATTTCGCTTTCAGGATACATTTGGTAAAGATTGCCAATGTATCAATAAGGAATTCTGCATTTGTAAGAACTACCATAAAAGAAGCTCACAGTTCTGTAATTAAAGAAGAAGATGAGTTCCAAAAAATGTTTGTACAACTTTTCAAAGAGGTGATTAATCCTGGCAAACTTGATGTTGTATCAATTATTCCTTATAACAATTTCCTTGAAAAAAACTATGGTATAAAGGCTGGGGAACAGCATTGCGCGAAAAAAGTAGGTCGAATACTTTATAAGCTTCGCAACAGTATTGTACATAATAAAGCAACTGAATTGCATTTTACTTATGGTAATGTAGATGAGTATAGGGACGGCATTGGATTAATTAGGTTGGTAACGAACAAGATGGAGGAGGAGATTGTAAAACTCTTAAATGATCCGAATAGGAATGAATTGAAGTTTGCCAGATCTACAATGCCATTGTATTGATGAATAATAGAATTAAACTTAGATAATTATGAGTGGATTCCAAACTCCAATAAGTATAAAAGAAGCGATTAATAAAATCGTTGAGAGAAAATATTTGTTGCCTGCTATACAGAGAAAGTTTGTGTGGTCGGCTTCAAAAGTAGAGGCTTTGTTTGATAGCATTATGCAAGGCTACCCCATTAATTCTTTCATGTTTTGGCAGATAACCAGTAAGGAAGTGAAGAATAGTTTTAAGTTCTATGAGTTCCTTACCAGTTATCGTGCTTTCTTCTCGGAAGACAACAAGGATATTGACACAAAAGGATTTGAGGACTTTATTGCTGTGATAGACGGGCAGCAGCGATTAACGGCCTTATATGTTGGACTTAAAGGAACGTATGCCTACAAGATGCCGAGAAAGTGGTGGAGAGATGATGAAGAGTGCCTACCCACGCGAAGACTGTACGTAAATATTGCAGCACCGTTGCCAAATGAAAATGAGAGAATGATGAAATATGATTTCGAATTTCTTACGGAATGGGAAGTGGAAGATATGAAAAATAATCCAAACAACATCTGGTATAAGGTAAACGATATACTGAACTATCCTGATGAATTGGATTTAGATGACTATATTGATGCACAACCTTGGAAAGACAACAAATTCGCAAAGAGGACAGTTAAAACATTGTATAACCGAGTATTCAAGGATAAATTGATTAATTTCTATCTGGAAGAAAGCCAAGATATAGATACCGTGCTTGATATCTTTATTAGGACGAATAGTGGTGGTGAACCATTGAGCTTCTCTAATCTGCTTATGTCTATAACCACGGCTAACTGGAAGAAAAGAGATGCTAGGAAGGTGTTACCTGATACAGTAAAGAAGGTCTTTGCCATTGGAAATCCCAATTTTGTGATAAGTGAGGATTTTATTCTGAAGACTTGCCTCGTGCTGTTCAATGACAACATCAAGTTCCAAGTAAAAAACTTCAACAAGAATGTTGCGCTGGTATTTGATGATAATTGGGATAGGGTTGAAAAATCAATCATAGCAGCCTTTAAGCTGCTGGAAAGTTGGGGCTTTAATGATGCTTCTGTTCGTGCCAAAAATGCTGTGATACCGCTCATCTATTATATATTCTACAATAACTTAGAAGACAGCATTTGCAAGAAGACTGTTCTTTTGGATGAGAAGCAAGCAATCAGGAAGTGGCTGTGTATATCGTTGCTGAAAGGCGTATTTGGCGGGCAACCAGACTCTGTGTTGACTAGAATAAGAGGAATACTGAAAGACCAAGTTGGAACAAATAAATTCCCATTAGAGGAGATTAAGAACAAGTTTGCTGCAGATGCATCAAAGAACTTGGCTGTTACTGATGAACTGATAGAAGGATGGCTATCTATTCAGAAAGAAGCTCCGATGTGTTATACTGTACTGGCATTGCTCTATTCTCATTTAAATTTTGACAGTCAGGAAAAGTTCCATAAGGATCATCTGCATCCAGCAAGTTACTTCCAGGGATTGAAGAAGAGTGATTTCGCGGATGAAGATGAGTATGTTTTCTATACAAATCCGGAAAACTGGAATTCCATAGTAAACTTGCAGTTACTAAATCCTCTTTTGAACGAATCAAAGCTGGCAATGCCACTTGATAAATGGGTAAAAGACAATAATATCAATCTGGGAAACCAGTTAATACCAGATAATGTATCTTTGGATGTGAAAGACTTCCGAATATTTGTTGATGAAAGGAAAAAGTTGCTGGCTAAGAGATTGAAGAAGATTATTGAAGGTATGGAAGAATGATTTTTAATGGACGAAATATAATACCGCACTCTCCAGAGGAACTCACCAAGGTCGTAAATTTCTTGAATGAAAAAGCTGATGTCGGTGAGTTTGAGTTCAGAGAGACACCATCATACTGGGCCAAGCATGAGGAAATCATTAAACCATTAGGTTTGGGTCATGATGGTGCAGGCTATTATTTTGCTGTGTCTTTGGCTTTTATAGCAGTAAAGAACGATGGCGGTATTGTCTTTACTGAGAAAGATCATGTTTGGAGATGGGCATGGTCGTTCCATCTTATTGCTGGCATAGCAGGATGGCAACCTGATGTTATGATGCGGGTGATACAATCTTTTGAAGGAAAGGAGGATAGTATTGACGGACTGATGAGTTGGGCTACACAAATATATGGTAATGCATATTACAATGAAGCTGTTACTTTAATGTCCTTATTACCGCAATATCGAGTGAGCATTATGGCTGGTCTGATGGAGAACAATTTCGAACGCTATTATGCTGAATACCCGCCCGAGGATAATAAAGAGTTTTTCGCGCTGGCCTTTGTAAAAGCGAATTCATTGAAGCAGCATGAGGCAAACAAGGCATTCGATACAGCGATAAATCTTCCTTCGTTCACTTCAACCTCAGCAATGGCATTCTTCCTATTTATACGCGGTAAGCTAAATGAAAAAAGAAAGGGTAAATGTGAAGAGATTATCTTTGATTTGATAAATGGCGATACAACACCCTATGTACCCCCTTTGTGCAATTGGATGTTTATGGAGCAGGAGGTAACAGCATTTGAAGAGAAGTGCATTTTGTCGTTGATAAAAGGTCTAAGAGGAGAGAAGAAAGAGGTATCACTCGATGCAATAGATAGTTCTATTGGGATTCATGTGAAAGAACCAGAGTTGCTAACTAAAATTTTTGTCTGTATAGCTGAGAACCTTCAACCTACCGATATATTAAGAATGGAAGGATGTCTTAGAAGTTTGCATGAACACAATGACTATTTTCAGAATATGGTATTGTCATTTGTGATGCACCCAAAGGGCATGTACCGTATTGTGGGACGAAGACTTTGGGACGATTTTCATTTGGAGTCCTCGAATTTTGATGCACAAAAAGATTTGCCTGAAGAATATCAATGTCTGTTTGTTATTAGTATGCTTCAGGACTATGGGAATCCAGAAACTCGTTTGCCCAAATTACTTCCACTCATTGATAGTAAATATGAGCGTGTGAGAAATATACTTATGGGGCAATTGGGGCCATATTTGGATGACTATATGGGGCATGTTATTAATGCCTTAAATAAGCTGAAACTGGAGAGTAAGTATGTAGATGTCATTAAGCAATACTATGAACGAAGAGCGGATGCACTGGAAAAGAGACGAAGCATGAAAGAATTGTCACCCAGATATAGGCACATGTCTGAGTTTCAAGAAACGATGCGATTGCAGAAGGTGCACATGCAGGAACAGATGAGAGAAGCGGAAAAGGGACACAAAAACATTTTGAAAGATATTGCAAAGAATGTTGTTCTTGCCAGAGGCGGTGGTTGGCGTGATGAGAATGGAGTGGTACATCATTTGGCGCACATTAAGTTCTCAATGCCTTCTAGACAACTGGTGCAATCCATGACACCGATGGAACAGGAGGACTGGATAAATAAAGTTATTGAAGATTGGGATGTTAAAACAAGAAATAATTAAGCAATATATAGCCACCCTAAAAGAGGACAATGAGTTAGACTATATTTTCCCACTGCTCTTGAAGCAGATGGGCTATAGGATTTTGTTAACTCCAAAACAGTCTAAAGGCCAACCCCAATATGGTAGAGATGTGGTAGCAGCTAAGAATGTTGACGGGGTGGACACTCTTTTCCTTTTTGAACTTAAGGGGTTCAGTGCTAAAGATATTACCGATAGGACTCTATCTGCAAGAGATGGCATAATAGAGTCATTAAATGCATCTAAGAATACGAAGTACCGAGACGCTTCTATCTTAGGGTTATCAAAATGTCCGAGGAAATATGTCTTTGTACATAATGGTTATGCAGAAGCGAATGCACTCCTTACCCTTAATGATTATGTGGAAGAGAATTTCCCGGAAGGGAGTTTTGACAGATGGGATTTAGACAAGTTGACAACACTCTTCTCTGAGTATTTGTTTGATGAAACCCTCCTGACAGACGAGGAGAGTTACAGGTTATTTAAAAAGGTTCTTGTTTTGTTGGATGGTGAAGGAAATAATTTCAAAGATATTGTTTCATTGATAGACTTGCAGATCCAGAAAATAGATGGTAAGAAGACAGAGGGGAGGAGAGTTGTAATCAATCTGTTTGCTACACTGCGTTTAATAGCCTCTATGATTTATTTTTATTCAAAAGACTGTAATAACCTTCTACCTGCAAAATTCTGTATAGATACTATCTTGGTGAAAACATGGGCATGGATTCTTAAAGGAAAGAAAGAGAAAAAAGCTGCAATTATCAAGCATTTTTATAGTTTAGTATTACTACAAGTGCAGATTTATGAAGAGTATGTACATAAGATTTTGTCTGTAGCAAGACTCAACAAGAGTATGTATGGATTTGAGTCTTCTGACACAGAATATATATTCTATCCGCTCAGATGCTTTGATTTTTTGGAGGATTTAACCTATTTCTTTTTCTTGACAGAGTCAATAGGTCGTCCAACACAGAAAGAAATAAGGAACAGACTTGATACGTTGAGATTAGTCATAGAAAAGAACACCGCTTGTACAATGCCATTATTGGATACGCATTCTATCCCTATTCAAATGGTATTCTTATATATTTATGACCGATCTAAAGGTAATAAGGAAGATGTGCATTTTCTCGGAAAATATCTGATGGATGTAGTTATAAACATGACTAAAAGATATCAAGATAAAAAAATGTGGCCGGAAATGACGGGGAATCGATTGGCTTTAGCGAGGAGCCTTTATGTAAAGGATGACGACTATTGCTGCGAATCGTCACTTTTGCTAACTGTGATATTTGAACTAATTGCTTATTTGAATATACCACAGCTTTATACACCGCTTAATAAGACTGTTAAGGAATCTGGCGTTAATTTGCAGATTGCATTTCCCATTACGGATGAATTCGATATTGAACAGACTCTTTTTGAACATCGCCTCTATGATGAAATAGCTGTTCAGACTGATATAAAACTTCCCGATACTCTTGATGGATTTCATAAGAATTATTCAAAAAAATACAGTTCGATAGAATATAGATCTGATGTCGCAGGATTTGAGTTTATGCGCGTACTGGCCCATAAGTATTATGAAACAGACTTGTTTCCAGATTTTCTGGGAAGGGCGTATTGTGTTGATTAGTCACAGTGGCATTCCCCCGTCTGTGAAGAATAAACAGATGAGGCACTTAAATTGGGCATCTGTTGTTAGGATATTGAATTAATCCTGCTTTTGACAAGAAAAAAGATACAAACCGCTCTGCAAAGTGAACAAAATTCATTAAAAACACTCGTTTTGGTAACTTTTAATGGCCATCAGACCTATGGTCTGAGATAAAATGAGTACCTCTGTGAGCGAATAACAAACATATTGCAATGGCAAGTAACAAAGACCTCAATCGCCTGAAGGTGATACTGGCAGAGAAAAAGAAGTCCAATCTCTGGCTGTCCAAACAGTTGGGATGTGCGCCAACGACTGTTTCTAAGTGGTGTACCAACTCGTCACAACCGCCGTTGGAATCGCTGATGAAGATAACGAGACTTCTTGACGTGGAATTTAAAGACCTTGTCAGGTATGAAGAGCTTGATAATAATGAAGAGAAAGTTGATTCCCAGGCTGAAACAGGGGTGGAAAGTAAACATCCTGAATTCTGACGTTCGAATTATAATACATTTTAATTTGTAAAAGATATGCAGATTCCTCAGTCGGACATATTGTCAACCAACGCCATGAATCGCTGTGTTTTCCCATTGTTTTCCCGAAACGAAAAATCAGCAACTCGAATTTCTTCTAAGTTGCTAATTATCAGGGTGGACCAGATAGGGCTTGAACCTATGACCTCCAGATTATGAGTCCGGCAGAACAGATCAATCCAGTCCCCGATGTGAGGGATTCAGTGAACGTAACGTGCACATACATGCTATATGTCGCGATGTTGACAAGGCAGTTTTATCAACCATGTGAGGGATTCACGAACGCAACGTGCATACATGCCGGGATCAGATTCCGAAGAGCGGGCCGTTATATTCAGAAGTGCCGCGTCTGCGGTCCCGCCTGGAAATATTCCTTCTGACTGCATTTCCGGCCGGATGGGAAGGGTTCATCAGCTTGTCCAGGCTGAAAATCAGGGAGAGTTTCTGCTGCATTCCCGCATACTTGAAACCATCCGGGAAATGTGAGACAATTGAGAGCCTGAGATCCATGAAATCAGCGATATGCGGCTGCCAACACACCTCAAGTCTGTCATACAGATGCCATCCGTTGTCATTGACCTGAGTCACCCTGTAGAAAGGAGAACCGGAATAAAGGTTATTGCCGTATTTGAATCCGCCGTCGTCCACATAGTTGTAGAAAGGCATCAGGTCCTTGCCGTAGTAAAGCCTGTTTTCAATGCCAACATTCCAGTTTCGCAATGACACTGTAAACTCCCCTCCTCCGGGATTGCTCTGACCATCCTTCTGACGCCTGTCCTGCTGCAATGACTGGTACCAGGCCAATGTTGCAGAAATGTCCTGCCAGCCGCAGAATTTTTCGAAACCAAAACGGACAAATGGCTGGACCATAGCATCATCCACCACGCTTCCATACTCGGCGGCATTGGCATAATGATGATATTTGAACACCAGGCCGGCGGACACGAAGTCATTGAAAATATACTTTCCGTACCCGAAGGCATTGAACTGTTCCCTGCGATAAGAACCGTACTGGCCGTCCCAGTCAAAGGCAAATTCAAGGTAAGTCTTTGAGCCACAGGCCTTTATCAATGCACCTTCGAGATTATTGTCATAGAATTTCAAGGAATCCGAGAAGAAGGCCTGCGAGTAATCGCCTTCCGCAAGGTGACGCGGAAAAATACCGGCGTAGCCCTTCACGTTCCACGCCCCAAGTTTCGCGTCAATGCCATAGTACATGGTAATTTCCCGGAAGAGGCGCGTGTTCTCCAGCCCCCTGTCGCACTCAGGGCTAGCCGCTACCGCAGAAGGATGACGACCGAAGTCTTTCATCACGTCAATGCCGGCCATCAGCTTATGTCTGACATTGGCGTTCTGCCTGACCTGAAGGCCTACGGAAGGAGTAAGTCTGGCACCGTAAAGTGTCATTGACTCAGTGAATTGCTCTTTTCCGCTGTCGAATTCGCGGTTGTCGAACTTATAGTCGAAATAGGCGTCGTAAATGAACTTCACTCTCTTTTCTTTGGGCTGGGGCTCAGGCATTCCGAACCCCCAGGAGAAGAAATCCTGCGCACTGGCATTGACACAGAAAAGGATGGTCGCAGCCGCAAAAATTTTCAAATTCATGATATGTTTTGTCATATTACACAAAGTTAGTGAATCCCGACTTGTAGGTCAATGATAATTTGAGTAATTTTGTTTGATTTAAACATAAACAGAAAGACTGCATCTGCAGAAGATATTGCTCATGCGGCATTCAAGTGACTGGAACAAACGACATACTAAACACTCTAAATATCTATTATCATTTATGACAAGAAGCAAATTATTTTTGGTCACACTGCTCATGTCTGTTTCAGCATTGGCAAGTTACCCTTGGCTCGGCTGCACTGGCGGTCCTCATGATGTCCGTGTGGAATGGGGCATTTCTCAGGATGTCATGTGCATCGGCAAAGAAACCACCTGGGAGTTCTGCCGCAATGTGCTGGAGGAAGTCTGCGAAGTGTTCCCTGGGGACATGATACATATCGGAGGGGATGAGGTTCTCGAAGGAGGCGTTTCCAAGCAGTGTGTCGTAATGTCCTGGCTGAACGGCATTGAAGAGGCTTGCACCTCACATGTTCTTGGTGTCCAGTGCAATACATGGACAGAGCACATTTCTGCCATGGACAGGGTATATTTCATGAATCTGCCTAGAATGGCTGCTCTTGCGGAGGTCGCATGGTCTGCCCCTGCAAGTCTTTCCGGATCTAAGGATTTCCTCAGCCGTCTGACAGGTTCGCTTATTCCCCTCTATACGTCTGCAGGATGGCCTTTCGCAAAGTATTATGAAGAAGATTTGATGTAAGAGGTATTTGGTATGATCAAGTTACAAACTCCGGTGGAAATTCAAGAAAGCAGCATTAAGATAGGTTTCAATGATGGAATCCTGCTGCTTGGAAGTTGTTTTTCGGATAACATCGGCAACATAATGAAGGACATGGGCTTCAACGTCATGGTGAATCCTTTCGGGACGTTGTACAATCCTGTCTCCGTCTGCAATTCGATTCGCAGACTGGATTCTGCCGTTCCTTTCAGCGAAGATGAATGCGTTCAGATGGGTGCCGGTTCTGAGCTTTTCTGTTCGTTCAGCCACCATACCGCAGCGGCGAGGAGCACGAAGGAGGAGTTTGTCAATGATGCAAATGCTTCGCTGTCAGAGGCTTCGGAGTTTTTCAAGAAGGCATCCACCATCATCATCACTTTGGGTACCGCATGGACTTTCCGTGTCAATGCCACCGGAGAGATTGTATCGAATTGTCTGAAGCGTGATGCCAAGGAGTTTACCCGGGAGTGCCTTTCTATGAAGATGTGCGAGGTTCTTCTCAATTCCCTTGTGGAGAAGTATCCTGCCAAGAATTTCATTTTCACGGTCAGCCCAATACGTCACATGAAGGATGGTGCGCACGGCAACCAGCTGAGCAAGAGCACTTTGCTCCTGGCCGAAGATTCTGTTATCAGGAAGCATCCTGACCAATGTTGCTATTTTCCGGCTTATGAGATTATGATGGATGAACTGCGTTCATACAGGTTCTATGCTGAAGACATGGTTCATCCTTCTGCTCAGGCCGTAAACTACATCTGGGAAAGATTCTGTGAGTTTGCATTGGCAAAGGATGATTTTCCTCAGCTTGAAAGGAACCGCAAATCTTTTCTCCAGTCCCGTCACAGGCCTATTACGGATAAGTAAATCAGGCTGCGCACTTGGAAGACACTGCTTTTGGAGCCCGCATGGGCGAGGGCAAGTTCCTTCCCCGAGGGGAGGGATTTAGGGTGAGGGTAACGTGCACGAAAAGTGCGTTGGGCTTGCAGTCTTCTAACGAGTGATATCGCTCAATAAGTTTGATAACGTTCAAAATCGGATAAAATAGTTGGAATATGTTTACTGTCATAAGTTTCATGTTGGGCGGTGTCGTCATCGGAGCGCTTCTGAGAAAGCGTGACTGTTCGTGGACGTCCAAGGCCATTACGGTATTGATCTGGCTGCTTTTGTTCCTGCTCGGCGTAGAGGTAGGCGGCAATACGAAGATTATCGCTGCTCTTCCTGTCCTCGGACTGGATGCCCTGGCAATCTCTGTGGCAAGTACTATAGGCAGCTGCGTCTGCGCATGGCTGTTGTGGAGATATATACAGAAGAGGAGAAGGGCATAGTTCACTGAACTGACCAATGTCTGTCAACATTTTTTTTCAGGTTTTTTGACGATAGTTTTTTGCGAAATGAAAGGTAGTTTGATCATTGTCGGCTTCTTTATTCTAGGCATCGCCGCTGGTCTTTCGGGCATGGTTCCGGAGAGTATCATTGACGGAGACCTTACTTTTTATGCGCTTTGCGCTCTTCTGCTTTGTGTCGGCATCGGCATCGGCAGTGACAGGAATATTGTGACGAAATTCAAGTCTCTGGACGTGAGAATGGCGTTGCTTCCGCTTGGAACGGTGCTCGGCACGTTTGCCGGTTCGCTTGTGGTTTCGTTTATTCTTTCGGGCAGGTCGCCGCTGGATTGTCTCGCTGTCGGTTCCGGCTTCGGTTATTATTCTCTTTCCAGTATTTTCATTACAGAGTACAAGGGCGCGGAGCTTGGTACTATTGCATTGCTGGCCAATATTATACGTGAGATGGTCACTTTGCTCCTATCGCCTGTCCTTGCCAAGGTTTTCGGACCTCTCGCTCCGATTTCGTCCGGAGGCGTCACTTCCATGGATACGACTTTGCCTATTATCATGGCGTCGTCAGGCGAACAGTATTCAGCGGTCTCGATTTTCCATGGTTTCATCCTCGACTTTTCGATTCCGTTTCTGGTGACGTTCTGGTGCACATTGTAGGCTTGCTATTTTGGGGACGCTTCTGTGTACCATGGATGACGGAATCTTATATTCGGGCATTTGACAAATCTGGAAAAACGCGTAACTTTAGCATTGACAAGATTATTTATGAACCACTGCTGAGGAGGGTGAGATGATTTCGAGCATTCCGAGGCGTCAAACACAATAATTATGATACCGGATTGGGCAAAGGAACTGAATTGTTCCATTACAGTTTGTGACAAGGACGGAATTATCGTCTATATGAATGACAGGGCTATCGAGCAGTACAAGAAGCGCGGAAATCTCATCGGCAAGAATTTGTTCGACTGCCACAACGAGCACGCGATGGGCATCATCAGGAAGCTGCTTGAGACTGGCGGAACGAATTCGTACACTATCGAGAAGAAGGGTGTGCACAAGATGATTTTCCAGAGCGCATGGAAGGAGAACGGCGTAGTGGCTGGCCTCTGTGAGATATCAATGATCATTCCCGAGGATTTGCCGCACTACGTGAGGTCATAAGCGACGCGGCGAGTCAGGCGGACGCGGCGGGACGGCGCCACGGAGGGATCGCTTAAAGTGGTGATATTCAATGAGATATAAAATTAGGTGTGGATTTTCGACAATTTTTTAGGCGAAAATCCACACCGATTATTTTTGATATTTGATTATCAATGAGTTACGAGCAGGGCCGTGGCGCCGTCCCGACAATCATACCGACATGTCCGAATACTGGACCGGCATTCCAAGGGCAGAATCAGGACAGGAGACTGAAATGGTCGTCCCTACCTAAAAACAACAAGACTGTACCCCTGACTGTCCCGACCTAAAAGCCACACGACTGTCCCTCAGACCTGCTCGACCTGGCCAGGCCTAGCGTCTGCGGAGCTTGGAGGCGAGAGAACCGTCCATGGCGCCCTTCATAAGCTTGCGGGTACCCTCGAACTGCTTGATGAGGCGGTTGACATCCTGGATGGTGGTGCCGCTGCCGTCCGCAATACGCTTGCGCCGGCTGCCATTGATAACCTCCACGTGGTCACGCTCGTACGGTGTCATTGACAAGATGATTGCCTCGACACTCTTGAAGGCGCTGTTGTCAATGTCAACATCCTTGATTGCCTTGCCGACTCCCGGAATCATGGACGCGAGATCCTTAATGTTACCCATCTTCTTAATCTGCTGAATCTGATTGTAGAAGTCCATGAGAGAGAACTGGTTCTTGGCCAACTTCTTCTTGAGTTCACGAGCCTGCTTCTCATCATACTGTTCCTGAGCCTTCTCAACGAGGGTCACTACGTCACCCATGCCGAGGATACGGTCGGCCATACGTGAGGGATGGAACTGGTCGATGGCATCCAGCTTTTCACCGGTACCTACAAACTTGATGGGCTTGTTTACCACCGAACGGATAGAAAGGGCGGCACCACCGCGGGTATCACCATCCAGTTTGGTCAATACTACACCATTGAAGTCGAGCCGTTCGTTGAATTCCTTAGCGGTATTCACTGCATCCTGACCGGTCATTGAATCCACTACGAACAGAATCTCGTCCGGATTGATGGCCTTCTTGATGGCGGCAATCTCGTTCATCATCTCCTCATCCACTGCCAGACGACCGGCTGTATCGACAATTACAAGGTCGTAACCTTTGGCTTTGGCTTCTTGGATGGCATTTTGGGCAATGGCTACCGGATTTTTGCTGTCCGGTTCCGAGTACATCGGTACGTCAATCTGTTCAGCCAGTACACGCAACTGCTCGATAGCGGCAGGACGGTACACGTCACAAGCCACCAATAACGGCTTTTTGTTCTTCTTGCTCTTCAGCATGCGGGCCAGCTTTCCGGAGAAAGTTGTTTTACCGGAGCCTTGCAAACCGGACATTAGGATAATGGCAGGCTTGGAGTCGAGGTTTATTTCAGAAGTCTCGCCGCCCATGAGCTGGGTCAGTTCATCGTGTACGATTTTTACCATCAGCTGGCTGGGCTTAACGGCTGTCAGCACGTTTTGTCCCAAGGCTTTTTCCTTAACGGTATCGGTGAAGTTTTTGGCTACCTTATAGTTCACGTCGGCATCCAAAAGTGCCTTACGTACGTCTTTCAGGGTTTCCGCAACATTGATTTCGGTGATTTTGCCCTCACCTTTCAAAATTTTAAACGACCTTTCAAGTCTCTCGCTTAAATTATCGAACATAGTATCTAATTACAATTACTAAATTACAAATTACTCTTATTGAGGCGCAAAAGTACAAAAAATCCCTTTAACTGCCTTCTTTTGAAGCAGAATATTATTGAAGACTTGCAGCGGGATGGGCGAAAAGAATGGAAGTGCCGGTCAAGGCACTGATAATCATCTATATTATTCTGTTTTTTTTAGTTCTTTTTGCTTACTTTCTATTGATAATGTCTCTGGCGCAGGGTCCTTCGTGGTTGGGATATCCCGGTGCGTGGCTGCGCCATCTCTTGTCGGCTTCAACTTTCAGGCTTCGGTAGTCGTCCTGTGTGCGGCGGATGTAGTCGTCCAGCAGTGCCCGGTGCTCGGCCAGAATCTTTGAGTATTTGGGGTCATGGGCAAGGTTTCGTCTTTCTCCTTTATCCTTCAGCATATCATACAGTTCTTCCCCGTTGCCTTCCAGATAGTGTGTGTATTTGTATCTGGGACTGCGTATCATCCGTCCCGGGCTGACGGTCACTTCGTATTCACTGTGCCATTCGGAGGCTGCATAGGGGTGCTGTCTCTTTTGCTTCTCGCCTTTCAGGAAAGGGGCAAGGCTGATGCCGGGCTTGGAGGAAGGCACCGGAATGCCTGCCAGTTCACAGAGAGTGGGCAGCAGGTCGATAGTGGGTTGGGTCAGTAAATCTTCCACCGGTTTTTGACGGGGATGAATACCGGGACCGGCTATGATGAAGGGCACATTTGTCATTTCTTCGTAAAAGCTGACCTGCTTGGTTACCATGCGGTGTGACCCCATTCCGTCTCCGTGGTCTGCCAGTACAATGACAATTGTATTTTTGCCGGCGGGAGTGGAGTAGAGGGCTTCCAGTACACTCTCTATCTGTCTGGCCACTATCCGCGTGTAATGCTGGAAGGCGGCGACGTAGTGCCGGTAATTGTCCTCGTTCCAGTGGGCGGCTTGCATCATCCTCCGGTGGCTGCAGCAGATGTACTGAATGGGCAACGGAAGTTTTTCCCAGTCTTCCACTTCAAAGTTTTCGGGTAGTAGCGGGAGTGGGGTACTGATGGGGCTATCTATGTGCTCCCCTTTATTTTCGCCTACATATCCGCAGATATTGTGCGGGTTTTGGAAATCGGCTATGCAGATGAAAGGTTCTTGCGGTGGATTGCTGAGATAGGCCACGGCATCCTCGCAGGTTCCTACATCCAGAAAGCTGTCATTGTTGACGGGAAATTCGGGGTCGGTGAAGGGCTTGGCAACCGGTTCCTTGTGGCGGAATCCCCTTAGGGAACCCATGTCATGGGTTTTGCCAAAGTGGACGGCCTCATAACCGTTGGCGGTGAAGAGGCTTCCCAGGGTCGGAATGCTGTCGGGCAGCGGAGGATTGATGTGTTCGGCCGAGTTGGAACGTACATTGGTTTGATGCGGCATCAGTCCGCTCCATAAGGCAGCGCGTGACGGTTGGCTGAGGGGGCATCCCACGTATGCGTTGGCAAATGTTACACCTTGGGAGGCAATTCGGTCTATAGGTGGAGTGCAGCTGGGGTCGGCACCGTATGCGCCTACTACCCGCTGGGTCAGATGGTCGCATTGGATAATAAGAAAATTGGGCGATTGCTGTGCCATTACCGGAAAGCTGCACAATGCCATTCCCATAAAAGAGTGAATCGTTTTCATCAGATTTGGATTTTATTTGTTCAAGGTTATTGTATGGTGGCAAATGTATGAAAAAACGGATATAAAAAAAGCTTCCACCTACGTTTATGAACGTAAATGGAAGCTTTTGTACAATATCTGTATGCAGTTGCTGTTAACTGTTCATGCTCATCAGGAATTCGTCGTTGTCTTTGGTCTTCTCCAGACGGTCTTTTACGAAGTCCATGGCTTCTATCGGATTCATGTCGGCAAGGTACTTGCGGAGAATCCACATGCGGTCCAGTGTCTGCTTGTCTTGCAGCAGGTCGTCGCGGCGGGTGCTGGAGGCAACGATGTTGACAGCCGGGAAGATACGCTTGTTGGACAAGTTGCGGTCGAGCTGCAACTCCATATTACCCGTACCCTTGAATTCTTCGAAGATAACCTCGTCCATCTTTGAGCCAGTGTCAATCAAGGCAGTGGCAAGGATGGTCAGTGAACCGCCGCCCTCGATGTTACGTGCTGCACCGAAGAAGCGTTTGGGCTTATGCAATGCGTTGGCATCCACACCACCGGAAAGCACTTTGCCGGAAGCCGGGGATACGGTGTTGTAGGCACGTGCCAGGCGGGTGATGGAGTCGAGGAAGATGACAACATCGTGTCCGCATTCCACCATGCGTTTTGCTTTTTCAAGGACGATGCCGGCAATCTTCACGTGGCGTTCTGCCGGTTCGTCGAAGGTAGAGGCGATTACTTCCGCATTGACGGTACGCGCCATGTCGGTAACTTCCTCCGGGCGTTCGTCGATGAGCAGCATAATCATGTAGACTTCCGGATGATTGGCGGCAATGGCGTTGGCAATGTCTTTCATCAAGATGGTCTTACCGGTTTTGGGCTGTGCCACAATCAAGGCACGCTGGCCCTTACCGATGGGGGCAAACAAGTCTACGACACGGGCCGACATAGAGTCGGAGTATCCACCTTTGCAAAGCTTGAACTTCTCGTCCGGGAAGAGGGGGGTGAGGTGCTCGAACGGTACGCGGTCGCGTACGAAAGCCGGGTCACGTCCGTTTATTTTGGATACTTTTACCAGCGGGAAGTACTTTTCGCCTTCTTTCGGGGGACGGATTACGCCTTCTACCACATCACCGGTTTTCAGGCCGAACAATTTGATTTGTGATTGTGATACGTAAATATCGTCCGGTGAGGACAAATAGTTGTAATCGGAGGAACGGAGGAAGCCGTAGCCATCCTGCATGATTTCCAGTACACCGGTTCCGGTGAGGATGTCATCGAATTCGTACGTCTTCTCGCGTTCTATTACGGGTTTGCGTTCCGGAGCGGCGGGATAGTTCTCTCCGTTGTTATACGGTTGTGCAGGGCGCTGCTGCACGGGGCGCTGTTGGTTATAGCCACCGTTGCGGTTGTTATTGTTGTTGTTATTGTATGGGTTGTTGTTGTCGCGGGCGCGGAGGCGCGGGCGTTGTGGCTGTTGCGGTTCGGCTGGGGCAGCGGCAGGAGTGGGAGTGGCGGGAGTTTCCGCTTTGGTCGCTTCGAATTTGCCGATAAGTTCGGATGGCAATTCTATTTTTTCCGTAGGGAGGTCTTCAATGGGGATGAAGTCATCTGCCGCTTCGGCCAGGATAGGGCTTTCGTCCGGTACGATATTCTTTTCTGCTTTGGCTTCTGCCTGAGGTTCTGTTTTCGGAGCTTTAGCCTCGAAGTTCAATTCCGGTTCGGCAACCTTCGGGGTTTCCGTTGCTTGGGGTGCAGCAGTCTCTTCCTTTACCTTGCGGGGGCGTCCCGGTTTGCGTTTGGGTACGGCGGCTTCTTTGGCTGGCGCCGGCGTTGCAGCTTCTATGGTCGGTTCTTGGGGTGCTTCCACAGTTTTGGGTTGTTCTTTCGCAGCCGGTGCTTCCTCTGTTTTGGCTTTGGTGAGGTTTCCGTTTTTATTGGCTGAGAACACTTTGTCGGCACCTTCCTTTTTTACGGTCTTTACAGTGACGCGCGAGCGTTTTTGCTTTTCCCCTTTACGCTCTTCCTTCAGCTTGTCGGCGGCAACTTTCTTGGTAGCGCCTGCGATAGCTTGTTCGTCAAGTATCTTGTAAACAAGTTCTTCTTTTTTGAGTGAGTCTGTTTTTTTTATACCCAGTTCTTGGGCAATAGTTTGTAGTTCCGACAAATTTTTGTCGTTCAGTTGAATGATGTTATACATACAGTATATATGTGAATGGTTTAAAATTTACTTTTATTGAAAGGCATAAGTGCACAGTTGCAGTTGTTGTAGGAAGCAACTTGGGCAAGTTTACCTTGTGATATATGATTTATATGGGATATTTATTATTGAACCGGAAATCTGATAAACAATTCTTGCCACAGCAAGAAGTCGCAGAATGTTTCAACGGTGCAAAGGTAATAAATATTTTTGGTTTCATAAACAAATCATCTTTTTTTTAAATTTAAAACTTTATCTTTGCTGTATTAACAACAACATGAAGGATTGGTTTATGAATATAGATGAAGTACAGTTGATAACTTTTTCACCTACTTGTACCTCTAAACAAGTGGGAGAGGCAATTGTTCACGGAACGGGAATTTCGTCTGTCTCCAAAGTGGACCTCACCTTGGAGGCGGCGGGTAAAAGGGAAGTGCCTTCCCATGCTTTGGCGGTCATCACGGTGCCCGTATATGGCGGTCATGTGGCTCCTTTGGCATTGGAGCGGATGAAGGAGCTTCATGCTGACGGTGCACCTGCCGTGGTTGTGGTGGTGTACGGCAACCGGGCCTATGAGAAGGCTTTGGTGGAATTGGATGCTTTTGTCACGAAGTTGGGCTTCAAGGTAATTGCAGGTGCTACGTTTGTAGGAGAGCACTCTTATAGCAGTGAGAAATATCCGGTGGCATCCGGACGTCCGGATGCGGACGACTTGGAGTATGCAAAGCTTTTTGGTGAAAAAATACGTGCTAAAATTGCGGCGGCCGAAGATATGGAGAAACTGTATGGGGTGGATGTGACCCGTATCCAGCGTCCGCGCCAGCCTTTCTTCCCGTTGCTCCGCTTTTTGCGCAGAGTCGTCAAGTTGCGTAAGAGTGGGGTGCCTATGCCCCGTACTCCGCAAGTGGATGCGGAACGTTGTACGCATTGCGGATATTGCGTGAAGCATTGTCCTGCAGGAGCCATTATAAAAGGAGACGAGTGCAATACGGTTGCAGAGAAATGCATCAAATGTTGTGCTTGTGTGAAAGGCTGTCCGCAGAAGGCGCGCACGTATGACACGCCGTTTGCCGTATTGCTTTCCGATTGCTTCAAGAAACAGAAGGAGGACAGAATCATTCTGTGATGGCTACTGGTCAATGGTTGATACGACCAACACTTTCCGGGTTTTTTCGTCTATTCTGAAACGGTTGTCCACCCGTTCTCCCACCAGCCAGATGATGTCATCTCCGCAGCAAAGCACCCATTGCCGTTCTTTGCGCAGAAGGGAGAACTTGCGGTCGGTCAGGTAGTCGCTTACCTTCTTCCGGCCTTTCATGCCGAAGGGCACGAAGCTGTCTCCCTGCCTGCAAAGGCGCAGTGATAGGGGATGCTGGAGTTTGTCGGCATCAAAGCAGGCGGTAGCTTTGTCGCGTGGAATCATGAAATCCGGTGCATAGGGATGCTCTTTCATTTCCAATAACGGCTTTACGGCTTCCTGTACGGGTTCTATCAACAACGAGCCGCGGTCTTTGATGACACGCCAGCCGGGGGTGGCAAAGACTTTGCCGGGCTGTCCGTCCAATGTCCGGCAGATGTCCCTTACTTGTGCGGCGTTGAATCCAAGCGGATGCAGAATTTCAAATAAGACCGTTTCCGGTGCCGCTTCTTGCCTCAGGGCGCCGATACTTATGCCTTCCGGTGTCTTGACTCGCAGTTTGGCTTCTTCTATACCTATATTATATATAGAGGCGGCATCGTCCAGATGCTCTGCCGTTTTGAGGATGCTTTCCTTGACGGAGGGGTTTATCTCCTGCATCATGGGAAGCAGGTTCAAGCGTATTTTGTTGCGGGTATATTCGTCCTGCAGATTGGTGCTGTCCGTCACGTAGGCTTGCCCGATACTTTCCAGATAACCGACGATTTCCTTTCTGTCCAGGCAGAGCAAGGGGCGGACTATATGTCCGTTTCGGGGGCGTATACCCCGCAATCCGTTGATGCCGGTACCGCGAATCAGATTGAGCAGCAATGTCTCTACACTGTCATCTTGATGGTGGGCGACGGCAATGACAGCTGCACTGCATGCTTCCCTTGTTTTTTCGAACCACGCGTAGCGCAATTCCCTTGCAGCCATTTCGATGGAGATATGCCGTTCCTTTGCTTCCTGCTCCGTGTTGAAGTGGACGGTGTGCAGCGTCACCCGGTGCTCCAGGCAGAGCTGGCGTACAAAGTGCTCGTCGCGGTCGGATTCCGCTCCGCGCAGATGGAAGTTGCAATGGGCGGCTTCGCATGTGTATCCCAGGCTGAGGAGCAGGCGCAGCAACGCCACGGAGTCCGCCCCGCCGCTCAGTGCCACAAGTATCTTGTCGTCCAGCGAGAAGAGCTTGTGGCGCTCGATGTATTGTACTACCTTCTGCATATTCAACTATAGAGTGGTGCAAAGATAGTGCAAACGAGGGCAGAAACAAATTTATTTGGTTATGCCGAGTGCCGCCTATTTTCGCATTTTTGCAAAGATAGTGCAAGGCAAGAGAAAGATAAAACGAATAAGTTCGTTTTTCTTTTCGACCCGTAATCTTTTGAGGACTAATATAAGGTTGGAACAGGAACAAGTTTAGTTGGGTATATCGAAGTATAACCTGTTTTCGTATTCAGTTATAAAAAAGTGACAATCTTATGAAACTATCGTATATAAGACGATAGAATTTGTTCTAATTCGTTTAACGACAGGGCGCCAGATTGTCGCCAAATGATTTCGCCTTGTTTCCATAGTACAAGGGTAGGGACTGACTGTATTCTATACTCCGAAGACAAGGAAATATTTTTATCGATATCTATTTTTAGTATAATGATTTTATTCCCCATTTTCTTTTTCAATTCTTCAAGGACTGGTTTCATCATTTTACAGGGACCACACCATTCTGCAAAAAAGTCTACTAGAACCGGGGTATCACCTGCGATAATATCTTGAAATTTGTTCATGTCTTGAAATTTAATAAGATGAATATGATTTTAACAGCGGTATGGCTCTGTTGGTTCGATTCGTTCCGTGAATATCAGAAAATAGTATTGTCACGACAATCGACCAACCAGTTTCCTCTACGGTTAACCAAAGTAAGATTAATTTTTCGTATGAGTTTGTGTTTATGTGAGAAAAATAATTTCCCTTGTACGAACAGGGTATCTTGTGAAGTATTCATCTCAGAATAAGAAATATTGAAATGAGTGGGTGTGTTTTTTAATTCATCGGATTGATTTCCGACTAAGGTCTCAAACAAATATAGTGTTTCGGCCGACTCGGGAGTCGATAG
>OHNK01000420.1_pt1 | contig 29044 bp, 27 predicted proteins | sample 1569551 | NCBI WGS metagenome assembly OHNK01 (sample SAMEA3879518, study PRJEB24766) | human gut metagenome | biome: human-associated habitat; feature: feces | place: USA | collected 1985/1987 | reverse complement strand
TGTACCCGGTATGTCGTGCATACATGTACCCTGTAACCCATATGTGATTTGATTTGCGGGCTGCCGCGGGAGCGGCCCAGTTGAAAATCTAACAGTCCTCGAATACGGCGAAGCCTATGCGGTTGCCATCTTCATCAAGGCTGTCATTGTAAATGTCAACCATGTCGAAAAACTCCTGCGAGCGGAAATATGTCGCATCAGCACCCGTCGGCAGGTCAATATATTCTCCGACATGTTCTCTCATTTGCGGAATCTCGTCTTCGGAGTAAAGACAACCGTCAAAGACGAATGTCGGCAGGTCAGTGAACCCTTCCGGATTGCAGGTATTGTGAAAGTTTCCGAACTCGTCGGTGGATGACCAAGCGAACTCGATCGACGGGAACTTTCCTCTGATAAAATCCTCCATATCATCGGACTTGCCCCACGCAGATATAGTGGAGAACCGTAATCTTCCGTCAGGGTCGACGGAGAATTCCTCCTTCTCATCAACGTCCGGTCCGCAGAAGCAGGCAACGGCATTGAAATTCGGATCGAAAGTCCCTCTACAGAAGATTGGACTTTCATCAATCTGCTCTCTTGTCATCCCGAAAGCAGCCAGAAGGTTTCCCATCCAGTAGCGTCCGAAGCTGAAAGGCTTTCCTTCCAGAAGGTTCGGCATTGTGTTGAGTGTAAGGGCGAACTCCTGAAGTTCATCCCTATCGCCGGTGGCGATGTAGTTTGTGCAGGCCCAGTTTGGCATAATCTGTATCGTTTAGTTGTTTGACGTCTGTCTTCCGGATAGCCTCATCAGCTCGTTGAAATTCTCATCCGTGATGTTCCACTGCTTGCGGATGGCGCTCTTGAGTGTCCACGACGGCTTGTCCTTCGGTTTCTTGGCAGCCCAGCTTATGAAGGCGTTCCACCTGGGATGCTCGGGACTCAGTTCCGGGAGTCCCTTCGGCTGCTCCGGCAGTGTAGGCGCACAGACAGGTGCAGTCGTTTCCTTCTCGGACGGGATTGCCACTGTTGACGTCTGACTCGCGTACTTACTATCGTTACGACCACGATAGATATCCGCTCCAAAGCCGAGCGACTTGCAGGCCACTCCCAAAGCATCCGTATAAGCCTTCTTGTAGGCCTCGTCATCAACGAAGAGCCCTTCGGCCGTCATCAGTACCAGACGGTTGCCACCGGTTCCACGTATCGGCTTGCTCCATTTGCCGGTCTTCGAGTCCTTGAGATAGAGATTGAGGTCAGTGAACACGCAAATCTCCCCGTTCTGGAGGGAGACTTTCTCCTGACGTGTGACTTCCGTGTACCAGCCTTCTCCCGCCGGCCCGAAGAGCCTGGTGAGCTGCTCTATTCTCCACATGGGGTCAATCTCTGTAAGGCGCTTTCCCCAAGGCGACTCGAACGGCTTCTGCGCGTCTTCTGGGACGCTCTGCACCTGCTTGAAGACATGCAGGTTGTCCGCATTTTTCAGTTCCATATTGCAGTTGATTTTAAGTTGTACTTTCTCTGCCTCAGGCATTGTTTTTCCTTTCCCTTGACGGGCTGCCTGTGATGCTTTGGAAGGACACGGACGGAAGGGAAAGGCAAGGGCGGGCCACGGAAACCGATGCCTGAAAGGTGTCTGTTTCCCAGAACGAAGGAACTGTCCCTTGCCGCCGGACGGACGCGTACAAACTTTGCAGAACAGGTGGACTGACAAGGGAACAAGGACAAAAAATCCTCTTAATCGACAAAATTACCCTAAAAAAAGGCCTCTTATCCGACAAAATTGCTTATTTTTGTTATCAGCAACATTGTTATTGGAAAAATTTTCGAAAGATGATCAATATTCACGAGATAATCATGGCGACTTCCGATAAAACGGAGACAACAAAGAAGACCAATTTGATAAAGAATGGCAAACTTAGAAAAATTGCGCCTAAGGTTTATACTACAAATATGGATGAAGATCCTAAAATAATAGTAAAAAGGAATTTATTCTATATACTTGGTCAATTGTATCCAAATGCGGTGATAAGCCATAGATCAGCATTCGAGTTCAAACCCACAGAAAATGGAGATATCTATTTGACATATAAATACTCTAAGATTGTTTCTTTGCCTGGGATTAAGGTTCATCTGATTGAAGGACCTGCCGGAACCGAATATGACCGACCTTTCATTGGAAATCTGTTTGTGGCAAGCAATGAAAGACGCATTCTTGAGAATCTCCAAAAAGGTCGTGCCAGAAATGGCAGTGATTCAAAGTGCCTACCTCGTGAGATCATTGAAAACAGCCTTGAAAAGATGCTTCAAGTAAATGGCGAAGCCGGAATCAATGAGTTCAGAGACAAGGCGCGATCTACATCGATACTGCTGGGAATGACGGAAGAGTTCGAAACCTTGAATGGAATAATCGGCGCCTTGCTGTCCACTAAGCCATCTGCTATTCTCACGTCAGACAATGCAATAGCCCGTGCGGCTGGGCTTCCTTACGATGGTGACAGGGTGAAGTTGTTCGAAGTCCTGTTTGAAGCTTTACACAATGAGATATTCCCGATTATTGATGAACCGAATCAGACAAATTCTGAATTCAGGAACTTCGCTTTCTTCGAAAGTTACTTCTCCAACTATATTGAGGGCACTGAATTCGAAATCGAGGAAGCCAGAGCAATAATTGATACAGGGCAGCCAATGCCGGCAAGAAATGCAGATTCTCATGACGTGTTGGGCACATTTCAGATTGTATCTAGCCGACGTGAAATGCGACGTACGCCACGCTCTGCAGAGGAATTGATAGAGATACTGCAGGAAAGACATCGAATCATGATGGCCGCTAGGCCTGATCGTGATCCAGGAATGTTCAAGATGAAGAACAATCATGCTGGAGATACGCATTTCGTGGACTATGGGCTTGTGCGTGGCACCCTAACGAAAGGATATGAATATTACCGGACTCTTGAATCTCCTTTCTCAAGAGCTCTTTTCATGCTCTTTATGGTAAGTGAGGTTCATCCTTTCAATGACGGTAACGGACGCATATCGCGTATCATGATGAATGCTGAGATGGTCAGTGCTGATCAGTCTAAGATTATCATACCTACCGTATTCCGCGAAGACTATCTTAACTCTTTAAGACGGCTGACAAGACGCTGTGACCCGTCCGTGTTTATCAGAGCCATGTCCAGAGCGCGCGAGTTCAGCGCTAATCTTATAGGTGATAATTTCATCGCAACAAAGACTTATCTTGAAAAATGCAACGCATTTAAGGAAGGTGAAGACTATATACTTCGCTTTTAGTCTTAATCGACAAAATTCCCCTAAAATAAGCCTCTTATTCGACAAAATTGCTTATTCCTGTTATCAACAACATTGTTATTAAAAAAATCAAGGAGTACATAATTAAATTTGATTTTCGGAGGATTAGTTATACCTTTCGGGAAATCTCTAATCATTTCATTACATATTATGAACAAACTGATTACATTCGTCACTTTCTTCATCCTGGCTTTTGCAACAGCTGGAGCACAATCTTATGACACTCCTACGAATAGTGACTTGCGCAAATACGTAGTAAGCCAGAATCCCAACGTCCCATTCAGATTATTTCCAACACAGAACTCCTGGAATTTCATGAAACTGGATACAAGGACGGGACAGATATGGATGGTCCAGTACTCTGTAGAGAAAAGTACAAGTGCCTTCACATGGACTATCGATGATACTCCTCTTGAAGATGCGACCACAGAAAACATTGGCCGATTCACTCTGTATCCGACCGCCAACAGGTTCAACTACATCCTTTTAGACCAATTTACCGGAAAGACTTGGCAGGTACAATACTCATTTGATAAACAGGAGAATAATTTCCGGATTCGCATTTTCTAGTCTACACAACATAGTCCCTGTCCAGTTCTACAAGGGTATCAACCCTGAAGCAGCGCCAGTCCCGGCGCTCAAGGTCGAAATACGAGAAGGTACCGTTAAACGCAGGCTTGCGTTTTGACGAGGCTTTCTCTTTATTCTCATGACGTTCAATAATGTCCGATGCTCTCGTGCCGTATGCGTCACGATGTTCTCCATTAACTTTGGTGAATACGAAGTGACACATTCCATCTATCATTATGTTTTTCATTTCTTCAATGTCGGAATAGATTTCAGCTGCCGCCTGGAGAGGCTTGCTATCAGCGAGATATTTCCTGACTTTGACAATGATTCACGCAATTCACTTACGCGCGTGCGCGACCCCTTCAATTAGAGGTTTGAGAGCTGCCTGCTGAGGTGTATTGTATAGCGTTTCGGTGTATAACTCGCCGTTTGGTAATCTGATTTTCAGAGTGGTGATCGTTTTGGCAATGAACAGCACCTTGTCAACACTCATTCCGATTTCCATCATTCGAAGTGTACGCTCCAACTCCTTGTATACCTTGTATGCTACGAAGCAGATACAGATATGTGCTTCGATGCGTTTAGGCGTAAAGTGGAACATTGGCCTCATTTCCAAGTTTGACTTCCCGATTCGGAAGGCCCGTTCTACTACCCAAAGTCCATGGTATTGCTTGATAACTTCCTTTGCATCAAGGTTGGTGTTGGTGATATATCCCTTCAATCCGTCCCAACGGGCATCTTCCGCAATCTTGTCGTAGTTAATTGAAACCATGACGTCCTTGCTTATATCTAGGAACTTGTTGTATCCGCGTTTGTTTACCTTGTCCTTTGTCAGCGTACCCTTCGCATAGGCTTTTCGAAGTCTTGCGACGCCTTTCTCCCGGTTGTGGGCGTTTTTCTTAGCCCTAGCCTCGGAGTAGCTCACAATAAGCCGTTGACCAGCCCTTTTGACGTATTCCGCGCAGTGACCATCCTCCCGGTCTATATCCAACAACCATTTCTTTACCTTCGGGGATTCGCTCCGTATACGGGCACCAAGTATATACTTGTATCCTGCTGATTCCAGCAGATTCACGTTGGTCTCGCTCATCAAGCCAGAGTCTGCTACTACGATGAAGTCGGTTAAGTTGAAGCGCTGGACGAAGTCATCGATGATTGGTATCATAGTGTAGCCTTCATACTGCTTTCCGTTGAAGACTGAGTATGATAGAGGGTAACCGTCTTCACTCACAAGCAGGCCTAGTACTATCTGAGATTCGGCAGTCTTGCCGCCCTTGGAAAATCCGTCCTGACGCAGTTCGTCCGACGGATCTGGAGCTGACTCAAAGTACAGCGTGGTTACGTCATAGAACACCAACCCTATCCGACCGCCAAATACGTCCAACGTGTGAGATACACTAATCTTCTGGATCTTTTCCTGTTGCGTATTGTACAGTCTGTCCATGTAGCGGTAGATATTGTGAAGTTGAACATCCTCATCAAAGTATGATTTCAGATATTCCACGGTTGCCACTTTACTCATGGACTGGCAGACGCGCGCAATCGCCAAGTGGCGAAGGATGTCATCTCCGATTGCATTGAACCCTATCCTGTCATATACGTGCCCGAGGATGACCTGTGGTGCATTCTGCAGCGTTCTCTCAATCATGGATATCGTTCGGCGTATCTCCTCCATAGCCTTCTCTGACTCTTCAAAGTCGAACGTTTGCTGTCCGCCATAATGATCTATCCAACGTTGAGCTTTTACCTCAAGTTCCGCAATTTCTTCTGAAGTGGAGGCTACGCCAATCGTAGTCAGTTCCTTGAATCGGCCTGAACTTTTGTCGACGACCACCACGCTGGTCGTACCAGATTTATTGCGTCTTTTGCGTACAAACATACCTGCAAAGGTACGCAAAGGTGACGCGATTCACCCTAAAAAACTATTGTTTTTTATATATCACTGATAATCAAGTGTTAAGAAGATAGAGAATTTTTAACTGTCAAAGTCAGGAAAAAAAGCTATCGTGTCCGGCGACAGTGAACCAGGAAAAAATGGCTGTCTGGATTCCAGTTGAAGACTGATTAAATTCTGAGACTGACGGCATCGTAAGAAAAACGACGCCGTCAGTCTATAAAAAAAGTCTGAGCAATGAGATGAGAAGAAAGTAACTATTCTGACCGAGTTGACTCAGGACCGAGATATGACCTTTTAAGACCGCCGAAATCAACAACAATCTTCTGAAGCACAGTTCCGGCATCCCCACAAAGAATCTTCAGCGTATGCCTTCCAGGTTCATTGATATGTAGCGTAGTCTTGTTGACACGACAGTTTTTCAGACAACTCTCATACCATATCTGTGCATATTCAACAGATGATGTAGATGGATTCATCACTGGGCCATCATCAATGCAGACACCATATTGAGTTTCAAGATTGGTGGCCTCGTGACCGCTGTATTCTCTGTCAGCACTGAGCACAAAAGTCGGAAGAACATACGTATAGACATCCACAGAGCCTTGTTCGAAAGAATAGAAATCATATTCCACACAAGGCACATTACGCCTTCTGGTGTTCTGTTTCGGCATCATAGGATTTCCCAGTTGAACAGCCTCATTCTCAACACCAAGGTTAGGGATATCTATTATTTTAATATCTTCATTCTCCGTTTTCCTGTGATAACCTGCAGCATCAATACTTATATATCCGTTGTGCTGAACATAAATGCCGCTCAAATCTTCACGTGACGGAGAGGACGGATTGAATACTGACACAAGAACGTTTTCTTTCACACCGGAGCCATCAGTTATGCTCACAGTTCCTGAAATCCTGGCTCCAACCGGAACATTGTTCCAGTCAATGGAAACCATAATCCGGTCCTCATCTGCTGTTTTTCCGGAAGTCCGACTCAAAAGAATCCATTCCGTGTCAGCCTCCGCTGTCCATGACAATGTACCCATACCTTTATTGAAGATGTCAATAAAATAAGAGCATCTTAGATACTTGTTGAAAGCCGGAAGAAGGTGGTAGCTTGACACCCCATTAAGAGACCCTTCGTTCTCCACCATAACTCCCAGTTCAGGTTCAGCAGACAACTTCGCTTCACGTAAAACTGGTTTTTTGAAATAAGAAGCGGCAAACCCCTGCCCCATTGTCATAACGTGATTCCACTTCCCGTCAAGCAGACCATTATAACCTTCAGTTATCACTCTCAGACTGTCGTAGCAACTGATGGCTTCTTCTGCTGCCTGCATCGTAGCAGAGCGTCGCTGCAAGGCATACCATCTGTTTTTCTGTCCGGAAAGGACCATCCGGCTCATAAGTTCACAAGCCTTCACCGGATAATACACAGATTGATAAAAACAAGGGATATGGCTTGATGGAAGTTTGTCCATCAGAGATTCTACCTCCGACGAGATTTGTCTGTAGGCGTCAATGCGTCTTTCAGCCTCGCGGTAATTGGCAAAAGAAAAATCCGTATCGGTATTTCTCTCATTGCCGTGGCTGTCTGTGGTCCACTGATAGCCCCAACCCATAAATTCGGGCTTACGTATAAAAGCCTGATGATAAAATTCATCGAATATTGTGCGGTAAGCAGCCTTACTTTCATCTCCGAGCATTCCACAAAGCCATTCAGAGCGATATGTGGCAGCTCTTTCATAGCTGAAAGAATCTATATCATATGCCATGGACAAGAAAAAATCGACGGCAAATTCACAGGACTTTATGTCACCGGAGTTAAGTAGCCAGTAGCGGTCTGCTGTGGAATCATAAGCTTTACGGAGTTCTTCATACATAAGAGTCGGAGACGTGGTGTTCATCCAGAGATAGTCGTGAGGACGACCAAGATATGATGAATGATAGTAAACGCCGGAACGTCCAGAGCGAAGCCGTTCTTTAGGTCCACTCAACCTCTTCATATATCCGTAATTGTCATCTGGCCAGACAATCGTCACATCATCAGGAAGTTCAAGTCCCCTATTGTACACATCCAAGACCTCCTTGTAGGGAGTGAACACCTGAGGAATTTCATTTTCCCGCTTTCCGATAACGTCTGAAAGGATCCGCCTCTGGTTGACAAGAGCATCCTGAACAGTTGCTTTGCGCGAATCCATACTTTCAGTTCCACTCATAGCCGTGTCATGAAGCCCCCTCAACGCGAGTACATATACATTCTCATAAGGTGACGCTTCGATAACCCTCGCCTTCAATACACTGTCAATTTTGGGAGCATTTGTCCTGTAATTCCAATCTCCATACTCCTTACGCCATTCGCTGGCAGTATTCAGCAACAGCGGCTCGCAGTGTGAAGCCGTAATAATTATACCGTACTTATCCGCAATTTCTTTATTCTCCGGTATTTGGTAGAAAGCAGTCGAAGCCTCGTGCATTGCAGGAGCAAGCATATTCGCATTAAGCCGGAGAAGAAGTTCGCAGACTTTTTCGTATGTCTTAGGACCGATGTTTCCCCGTTCTTTTTCAAAATTCTTCTTTGCCCAACGAAGCAATCCCCAATCCTCGTCATTGATGAAGATTCCACGATATTTGACCGATGGCGTATCGGAATCATAATTACCCACAGACAGATATACTTTGGAATGGTTAGGAATTGGGGCATCAAGCCACCAATACCATGGGCTTACACCGACAGCACGACTGATGGAAAGAAGCCCATAAGCGGTTCCCCTTCTGTCGCTGCCAACCACGACAAGAGCTTTTCTCACTCCGCTTAACGGATTATCAACCAGCCTGATGGCATATCGTTCCCAACCTCCCTGTATCTGACAAATATCTATTTTCCCATCTTTTACGAGTTTGTCAATCAGAGAGCTTTGACCAAGTGTCCCTGCCAAGACAGCATAATGACAGGAAGATGGGATTTTTCCGTTACTGCACACCTCCGGAACCCGACCTGTCACTTTCCCGATGTCGGAAGCAAACATACCGGCAACTGTTCCGACAACTGCTGATTCTGAGCTACCGTCATAGACTATCGGAGCCGATATCCTGACTGACAGCGGGAAGACATTTCTACCGGATGACGTTTCTGAAAGTGATACCTGCGAGTATGCTGGTACCCTTATCCACATAAACAACAGGGCAGCCAGCAAGACTGCCCCATATTTTCTGATATTCATAAGTACATTATTCGGCATAATCCTTTGAATTTGTATATCCGAGATAGAACTCTTCAATCTGTGCCGTTCCTCCAGTCCTTCCGAGAGGTCCATAACAAGAGAGACCACGCATCATGAATTTCAGATAACGGTACTGAGAGAACTTGATATGGATATTCTCTGTTTCCCTATTATATGTAGGCGTGTTATCCACCTTGACATTTTGCTTATTCGTAAAATCGAGATTCTGTTCAATGATTTCGAAGGTCTTGCCATCATTGCTACCGGAAATTTCCGTAAAGCCCTTGAAACGGACTACAACATCATCTTTGTGTCCGCTGATATTGCTGATTCTGAACCAATTGACAGGAAGTGACTGTTTGAGGTCAATCGTGAATGATATCTCGTGAGAATTAATCGCATCTCCTGTCAGATTCTTTAGAGAGTTCTTTCCTGGAACATCGATACAAAATGCAGTTCCATTGCTCTGAGAATCATCATTTTTGCCGGTTCTGTTGACAATCGGTTTGCCGTCAAACATTGCCCCCAAACTATTGTTTCTGCCTCCTGGATTCGGGAGCGGATCCTGCGAGCAGGTCATGGTCCATGATGTCCTGTCCCATTCTGCATTCTCCAACGGGACAACCCTCAGATTATGAGTTGCACTAATCAGCGGATGGTTTGCTGCTGATGCTGTAATAGTGGTTTCTCCGGTTTTATGGATAGTAAGGATACCACCCTCATCAATAGAAGCGACATCCTGCGATGAAGAAGAGAATACTAACTTTTCGCTGTAGTTTTCCGGTAAAACCGAAACCATGGTATTCAGGTCCAGAGTGAGCGTCATTCCGTCAAGGAACTTATACTCATCACTTATGCCCACAAAGGCGATTCTGGAAATCGTGATATCCGGAACAGGCAGCACCTTCACGGTGAAATCTTCGCATACGCCATCCATGCCGACATATACAGTTATCACACAATCACCCACTTTGTTTGCAGCCAAAATTCCATCTTCGGAAACATCTGCCACAGACGGGTCTGAAGACTCATATCTTTGAGCCGTATTTGTCGCCTTATCAGGAAAAGCAGAAATATGTTCTGAAATTGAGAATGTCTTTCCAGCTATAATTTCAACTCCTTCTGACAATTCATCGTCGAGCACAACCTTTTCCACTTTGAGATTATTCACTGTACCCAACCCGGGAATATTGTCGTCACAAGCTATGGCGACAAACGGAAGCATCGCTATCAGAAATCTTGCTATTATATTATTTTTCATATCGTTAGTTTTTATATTGTATAACTACCAACCCGGATTCTGAACCAGCACTCCTCCAGTACTTCTTTTGATTTCGTCAAGTGGAATCGGATAGAGATAGTTCTTTTCAAGAAATGTCCTCGGATTGAATTTCATTCTGCTATAGTATCCGTCACGCTCAGTCTTATATACGTCAAGTTTAGTCATTTCCTTGTTCAAGACGTCTTCGGCGATAAGCCAGCGGCAGAGGTCAAAATAACGCTGTCCTTCGGTGCAGAGTTCTATTCTGCTCTCCCTGCGGATGGCTTCACGAAGTTTTTCCTTATTTCCTACAATAGCAGGATTGCAGTCTTCAAGATTTGGAATTCCTGCCCTTTGGCGGACTTTATTGACATAAATCAGAATGTTTTCATCTTTCCCGTCTGTCTGTTCATTGAGCATCTCTGCATAGAGAAGATAAAATTCTGCAAGGCGGAAAATAATTGATGGACGATATTTGCTTGAGACTAGTCCGGTGCCGCTTCCGAGTTTTCTGTAATAACGCTTATACACCATATGACCAGTGTTCGGCTCACCGTCTCCGGTACCGGCTCCAGATGTTCCTCCATATGAAAAATCGATTCTCTTTCCGCTGGAAGCCCATTTCATTCCAGTGAAAGTTACACTGTTATAAAATCTCGGTTCTCGATTGAGGTACATTCCATAGACATCATAGTCACTACCAGGGAGCTTTCCCCAGGATGTTTCATCATAAACTGCTGATTTCGGCATGAAACTTTCATCCTTTATCGGTTTTCCGTCTGAGCAGTAGAAATCGTCCACAAGTTCCTGAAGCATATCAATTCCATTCAAGCCTTTGTATTCACCCTTAGGTGTAGCATGACCGTCAAACTGTTCCGATCCTAGAGATCCCCAGGAGTTGGTCGTAGTAGCCCAGATAATTTCCTTGTTATACTCTTGGAAAAGGTTATAAAGGTCTTCTTCAGGATTGCCGGTATTTACAAGCGAGTAGCGACCGGCCTCAGCATAATCGATGAACTCCTTGAGGTACTTGACGGCATTGTCCAGTTTTTCACTCTTCTCCGATGCATCAGGGAAAAGTTTCTTGCCGTCTTTGTTTGTTAGCCCGGCTCCATATTCCCAACTGCCGTTAAACAGTGGACTTGCCGCATATACCCACAGTTTCGCCCTATATGCCATCGCCGCACCTTTGGTCGGCACTCCCCTCATCTGGTCATTGTCGTAATATGACTCCTGGTACATATCCTGCATACACGCCTCAAACTCCTTGTCAAGCCAAGTCACGACCTCATCAACCGAATTACGCTCAAGATCAGGAAGGTTATCCAAAGTGTAGGACTTGTCAACAATCGGTATCGGACCATACATCTCGAAAAGATAGTAATGGTAGACAGCCCGCATAAACCTCGCATTTGCCTTATATATCCGCATTTCCTCATCTGTAATTTTCAGAGCGTCAGAACCGCCCTCGCCAACCAGAGGATGAGCCATTTCAAGAAAGATATTCGCTTGTCTGATGGAAGCATAAAGTCTGGACCATCTGTGGTTATATCCGAGCGAAGAATTCCAGTTGCTGTATTTACCATATTTAATGTGTTCTCTCGTGATAATCTCGTCCGCATAGCCGGACCATCCATTTCGCATCGGACTTGTAGCAGCCCAAACATCTGAATAGTCTGGCCTCTCAGCAAAAATCTGCCCATACCATTTCTTTGTTCTGTCAACATTGTTGAAGATGTTTTCGAAACTTGATATGCCGCCGAGTTCATCCGACACATCAAGATAGTCGCAGGACAACAATGACAGCGCAGAAAGCGCGACACAAAGGATTCTCTTGTATATATTGTTTTTCATTTCCTTTCTTTATTTAGAAATTCACTTCGACTCCGAGGGAGAAGGAATGGGACATAGGATAACTTACACCCTTGTTCCTGTTGCCCTGCTCCGGATCCCAAAATTTTATTTTGTCAAAAACCGCGAGATTCTCTCCTAGAAGGTATATCCTGAGACCATTGAGCTTGATTTTCTTAAGAGCTTTTTCCGGAAGGACATATCCGACTTCTATATTCTTCAGACGGAGAAAACTGCCGTCACGAAGCCACCAGGTGCTCGGCTCGTCGTTTATACTGTTTCCATAGCCGACATGTAGTCTTGGAGAGAACACATCTTGCTTCTGATTGTCATCAGTCCACCTGTCAAGAAAGGCCGTACGATAATTTCCTTTTTCAGCTCCCCAGTTGAACGGCCAGAATGTGCTGTTGCCGGAAGCCAGAAGGACAGACGTGTTTGCAACGCCGGAAAAGAACATACTAGCATATATACCTTTCCACTCCACATTAATGCCGAAACCATAATTGATTTCAGGAGTCTTATAAGGATGTCCAATTCCTCGCACCTTGTCATTGGTATCAATAATGCCGTCATTGTTCATATCCACATACTTGATGTCGCCAGGACCGACAATTCCGCCAAGAGCAGGCACAGGAAGACCAGGACGGAGTTCGTAACGGTAAGTCCCATTGCTGTTTTCAGACCTGATAAAATCATCTTCGGTGTAAAGTCTTTCTGCAATGTACACCAATTGTTCATTTATTCTCGTTCCTGTTACTCTCTGATATTCTTCAGTCGGCGTAAGTTCGTCAATCTCAAGCACTTTATTACGTGCGAAAGTAAAAGTACCTCTACCGCTAAGTTTCCAGTCTCCGAATTTGTGAGACAGGTCTATGCTCGCATCAATACCCTGATTTCTGACTTTGCCGTAATTTTGCCAAGGATTCTCGTGAAATCCTGCATATCCGGGAACGGTATTCCTCTGAAGAAGAATGCTGGAGCGCAGATTGTTGAAATAATCTACCTGAAGCTGGATTCCCTTGTTGAAGAATGCCAAATCCAGACCTGCATTGATTTTGTCCTCGATTTCCCAGCCAAGAGTATTGTTCTCAAACTGCAGATCATAAATTCCCGCACCGAGACCATTTGTCGCGCTATTGCTTCCGATGCCCTGATTGAAAGTATGTCCGCTTTCGTTGAACGTTGCTCTGTAGAGGAAACGGCTTGTCCCTGTATCGTCATTTCCGGTTCGTCCGAAAGATGCACGAATTTTAGCTGAACTGAGAATATTCTTTAGGCCCTCAGGATACCAGCTTTCATTGGAGACAATATAACTGGCACCGACAGCAGGGAAGAATCCGAAACGGTACTTCTTGGCGAAAGTCTCACTTCCGGTATATCCGAAGTTCGCTTCTACAAAATAGCGGTTGTCATATCCGTATGTCAATCGTCCGACCAGACCCTGTTTCCTATATGGGAGCGCGACTGTGGACAACTGCCGGTCTTTCATATTATAGAGAAGCATTGCACCGACATCGTGTTTGCCGGCAAAAACATTATTGTACTGTAACGCCCCTTCAATGTATATATTTCTGTTGTAGTTACTTCCGGAGTAGGCAATCTCCTTTACATCTGGAGACCCGGCTACGACCTGGCTCAGAATCAGTTCTCCTGTTTCCGGATTTCTTCCGATAGCATGATATTTTGAAGGAGAATAATTACGCAATTTGTTCAGACTGCTCTCAAGGTCAAAACTCACTGCTGCCTTGGCACTAAGTCCCGGCGTTATGAATTTGAGATCCTGATTGAGCGTGAGCTTTGACTGCACCTTTGTGTTATATTCTCTTCTATATCCCTGCTGATAAAGCATATAGTAAGGGTTACGATTGTTCGCATCTGTCTCTTTCTCATATGTAGAAACTGAACCGTCACTATAGACCATAGGGAAAAGATGTGGTGGAGTATGAAGCATAAACACGAAGACATCGTCAGGAGAACGATTGGCAGTACGCCTCGTCGTATATTGACCGGAGAGGTCAATGGCAAGCTGCGTAGTCTTGCTTACTTTCAAGTCAATATTGCTTCTGAGATTGAAGCGGTCATAGGAGAAATTGCTGTTATAACGTGATTCAGGATTCTTCTTGAAGACGCCGTCTTTCTGCTGATATCCGGCTGAAACGAAATATTTGGCGTTTTCTGCACCTCCTCTGAAATTGAGGGTGTACCTCTGTCCGTGAACTGTCTTTGCAATCAAATCCGTCCACTTCGAATTCGGATACAAATCCGCGTCCGCACCATTCCTATAAAGATCTATCAATTCGTCCGAATACTTTTTATCCATTCCGTCATTGTAGGCTGCCTCATTGGCAAGGGCCATATACTGCCAGGAATCAACGAACTCCGGTATCCTGTAAGGAACGGACAAGTTCTGCTCAAGTCTGAACTGAATCTTAGGCTTGGAAATCTGTCCACGTTTAGTTGTCACGAGAATTACGCCGTTTGCTCCTTCCGCACCATACATTGCAGTAGCAGCCGCATCCTTGAGCAGGCTGAAACTGTCAATTTCGTCAGGGTCAAGCTCTGATATGGATCTCGGGACGCCGTCAACGAGCACAAGAGGCGATGTGCCGCCCTTGAAAGAACTGACACCTCGAATCCAGAATTCTGCATCATCACGGCCCGGCTCGGAACTTCTTTGGACGGCGATGAGTCCCGGAAGTTGTCCCTGAATGCTTGATGTCACATTGGTGGAAGTCACTTTCAGGTCATCAGAAGTAATGGTCGAAAGCGAACTGACGACAGCCTGGCGCTTCTGTGCACCATATGCAACCATAACTGCCTCTTCCATCGTAAGAGAATCTTCCTTCAGTTTCACGTTCAGAGTGTTGCTGCCAGTTACAGGCGACATGGTTTTCTCCAAGAAACCGACAAAACTGAATGTAAGTTGGTCTTTAGGATTGATGTCAATGACATACATTCCATCAATGTTGGTGGTTGTTCCGACCTTTGTCCCCTTGATAAAGACATAGGCTCCCGGTAGAGGTTCGCCGTTCCCGTCCGTGACGGTACCGGTAATCCTCCGCTTGCCGCCGTCCTGTGCATAAACGGCCGATACTCCCGTCAGCACTGACAGAACGACAATCAAAAATTGTCTGTAAAATTGTTTCATCCGTATAATAAATTAGTGTTACAATGTTTATTTTTGTTTGTTGGCTATTTCAGTAAGACCATAGGCGCACCACAGCATAGCTGCCTGGCCGTGAGTATCACCGGAGTAACGCTTACGATCACGATAATATTGTTCACTTGAGCCGGTACCAGTACCTTCGCATACTTCACGCAAGTCATAATTCGGGTTAAGGTAGGACATCAGAGCCTTCCAAGCCTTTGCGGCAGCAGAGCCATATTTTTCAGGTTCCAGCCAACCATTGGACACGCCCTCGATGAAAGCATATGTAAACATCGCAGACCCTGATGTTTCCGACCACATTCCTGTCTTGTCAACTAGTTGTGCCCACATTCCAGTCAACTGCTGATATTTCAGAAGCGACGCCATCATTGTCGCATATTCCTTTTTCAGAAGTTCTGCTTCTTCCCGATATGCAGGATTACCGTCAATGGCCTTAAGCATCAGAGGCATCCCTACTGCCATCCAGCCGTTACCCCGTGCCCAGAAGAACTTAGCAGAATTCGAGTGCCAATAAAGTCCACCTTCTCCCTGGATACTTTGGATATAGAGTTTCATTTCTCTGACCGCTCGGTCAAGATACCTGTTTTCCGAGTTCTTCTTCGCCGGCCACCACGGATCTTCATTGAACGAAGAATCTTCACGTGTAGCCTGCCAAGCCTGGAGTTGGAGAGCGGTAATCATAAACATATCGTCAATCCACAGACGTGTCTGCCATGAATATCCATCCTTTATGTATTTTTCCCACCTTGCCCAGTCACCGTCACTCATTTTGAAAAGTGTCCCTGTGTGATTATAGGCGGAGTTATTGAACCGCGCATCAAATTCAGCCCTTGTTAGCGGATTCCATTGATTGTCAGCATATTCAAGTCCAAAGTCTAAATATTCCTTCTTAGTCTGCGGGAATTTTACAGAGGCATACTTCGGATCATTCATAATCGAAGCGATGTGGAGAGAAATGGCTCCAAATATATAATAATCGACTCTATTGCTCTCATGACGCCAAAGAAGATCTGTAACAAGAGGCTTTTCTTTTCCTTTGGAATCCTTGTAGCAGGTTTTGCCTGTTATCACATCATTATATTTATCCACCATCCCTTGCATCAGTTCCAAAGCCTCTGTCCTGGCATTGTCATCTCTGCAAACAATAGCGTTGTCCACTGCAGCTTCGAGAAACCAGAAAGCGCCAAGATATGCACATACATCAGGATAAGTCACAAAGGAACTCGGGCTCTTCCCTGCATCCGTCCTTCCCCAGTTGGATTGGGGGATTTCGATGAAACGCCTGACAAGTTCTTTTCCGCATCCTATCGGTTCTGCTTTCCCTTCAAAACCGACAAGCCCGTTCTGTTCAAGGCTCGGAACGTCCGGTTTGTATCCCCCACCATTAAGTGGAGGATAATCCTTAGGCTCGGTGCAAGCAGGCAAACTCAGCACCAGACACAAAAGAATGGCTGTCAAACTCTTTATACGATTCATTGTGTTTATTTAAGCTTATATGGTTTCATATCTCCGCAGAGAGCCTGACAACACCAAATGAGAGCCGCCTGTCCGTGAAGGTCTCCAGTGAGCCTACGACGCCTCTGATACCAGTTCAGGTCATTTTTTGCTCCTGTTCCCTCGCAAACATTCCGCAATTCGTAGTTTTCATCAAGATAGGACAAGAGCCTGAGATATCCTTTACGCGCTGCTTCTCCGTAAACCTTCTTGTCAAGCCAGGAATTTTTCACGCCGACAATGAATGCATACGTAAACATCGCGGTGCAGGAGGACTCTTTCCAAGTGTCAGGATTATCAATAATCTGATGCCACATTCCGTCAGAATCCTGATAACGCAGAAGCGTCTGCATCATAAGCCTGTATGCTTCTTCTATTCGCGCTCGGCACTCATGATTTTTAGGCATCAACCTGAGCATTTCCGCCATTCCTACAGCCATCCATCCGTCTCCTCTGCCCCAAAAATACGGCGTTCCTGTATGATGGTAAAAAAGCCCGTTAGGTCGCTGGATTTTATCGAGGTACAGGACCATTTCTCGCGCTGCCCTGTCAATGTATTTCCGGTCACCAGTCACTTTATAGGCCTGAGCCTGAAGTTCGGTAATCATAAACATATCATCGACCCAAAGCCTTGTTTGCCAAGAATAATCCTTTTCCTGCCAACCACGTTGCTCACGTGTCGGATTCTCCGGCATAACCCACTGTCCGTCAGCATACTTCATTCCAAGTTCAAAATACTTATCCTCAGGGACAGTCTTATATATTTCAAGTGGCACAGCTCCGAAAACATAGAAATCAACGACATTATGCGCCTTCGGGAACATTTCCGGCAAAAGATGACGGTCACTCGTAAATAGTGGTTCAAATCTTTCCACCAGCCTGTCATACAGATTCTTGTCACCGGTAGCCTGAGCAAACCAAAGTGAGCCAAGCCACGCACACACATCGGGATAAGTCACAAGTTTTACTTCATATTTCGATCTGACGTCACCCCAATGCGAATGGGGTGTATCAAGGTAATGCTCCACAAGTTCCTTTCCGATTTCCTCAGGTTGTGATCCTGATGGAAAATGACTCAAGTCCCAACTCTTCTGGGCAAATGCCGAAGAAAAAGCAAAAACGAGCAAAAGAATAACAGATATACGTTTCATATTGATTAACTTAAATTATTATTTCTATAAAAGTCAAATTATCGCAATGAGCAGATTATAGAGGTTCTCCGGAAGGAACTTCAAGTTCTTCCTGCCATCCTGCAGGCGTCCCGAAATCCGGTGTACCGTTCTCTGTCCAGTTCACTTTCTGAATAAAACAGTCTCGGTTGTCCCAACCATCATCTTTGTAACGCTTGACGTGATAGACAATCCAGTCCTCCGTGCCGTCCGGCGACTTTGTAAAACTGTTGTGCCCTACTCCATGTACACCTCCGATATGCATCGTAGATGGGTTTGCAGGTGTATCTACCATAGGATTGCTTGATTTTGCGACATCGTCACATCTCCAAAAAACGCGATCAGGAGATTTCTTCCAGTTTGATTTCACCAACGGATCACTTGTCTGCGGGTTGGTGAGATCAAGTTCAAGCCATCCAAGACAATAAGACTTTGTCCAAGATGCATTAGCTGAATAGACACAGAAGAGTTTTGTTCCTTGCGGATTGAATATTACGGATGGGCCCTCGTTAATGCTGCGACTGACCTTTTCCCAAGCAAAATCCGGTCGTGACAGTTCGGTACGAGGGGCGTTTATCGTCCAGGGATTCTCCATCGGTGCTATATATAGTCTCTGATTTCCGTCGGTCTTGGAGACATTGCCGGACCAGATGGCATAGAGCTGTGTACCTATCTTGAAAACAGTCATATCAATTGCATATATGGTATTATCGACACTCAGTTTCTTGTCGGTACGATAGCTTTCATAGTCTTTTTCATCTCCCGTAAAAAGCATACCAAGGTCTTCCCATTTTCCGGTTGTCGGATCTGCGGATGTACAACGGAGAACGCCTGTCCTCTGCGTGTTGTATCCAAGTTCCTTTCCGTCCGGACCAAGTTCTGATGAAGGACGACCGGCAGCATAGTAGATATACCATACTCCGTCAATGCGGACAAGTTCCGGAGCCCAAAGATTAGCACGGTTCCATACTTTTACAGCACCATCAACCGGACAACTCCAGACCTTGCTTGTACCTCCGAATTTAGTCAGTTTGGACGTTTTGCCGAGATTCACTCCATTACCGCTTGACTTGCAAGGATAATATGTAACACTCTGTCCGTCATCTTCCCTCCACACATATGGATCCGGCATCGGTTGAAAAATAGGATTTTTGAATGTTCTTGCACCCTGTTTTACAGTTATCCTCGCTGGGATGGCGCCTTCGACAGCAAAGCGAATGGTGCCGGTGCGCTCGACAGCAGGAGTAACCCCGTCTTCAAGATAATTGGAGTCATATTCCACAACGACATTCCGGCTTCCAGTCCCTTCCGTCACATTTGTGTGAAGCCATTCGGATTGCACCGTCACTTTCCAAGACGAATTGGAATTGACATACAATTCGAAAGAACCGGATTTACAGTTTACGAGTTTCTGATAAGAGCTCAACTTGAGATACGGTTTATCTGTTGGCTCCGAGACCGATTTCGCGCAACTGCACCCGACATTCATTACTGTCAAGGATAAAAAAAAGAGTTTAAATATTCTATTCATATGTTTTATTTATTGAAAAATCGTTCTGCTCTGGACGGACTGAGCATCTGCCAAAGTGATGCGACAGTCCAACCTGGTGCAAAAATGTCATTATAGAAGCCTTTTCCGTTCTTACCATAGTCCCAGTTCGTATGCTGCACGACCTCAGGATAGTATCCATCTGAGGCAATATCATATCTATTTACGGGGGATAAAACGAAATGTATATTGAGAAGTTAAGAGAGATTAAAGGGTATTTTATTGGTTATTTGGGAGTTATGAGTTTTTTTGCTACTGTGAGAATTCAAAACGAAATGCGAAAAACTTAACATTGATTTAACATTCATTTAACATTTTAAAAGGTGTTTGAACGGTATTCAAAGTAAAATTTAACATAAGACCTTTAAAAGGGTTATTTCGGGGCTATTTCGCCCCGTTTTTGTTTATACACTCTTCCCTTCGTTAATGGCTCGATATGCCCTGTAGTGCCGTGTATTTCAGTAATTAGGGCATATTTCAGTATAGAGTAGGTCACCGGCTATTCTCCGGTAACCGGCTGCGGGCAATTATTTTTGTCCAGCATACTTCCTGCGTCTTATAAAATGCCATTATATGCCTTGTATGGCTGTCTAAACGTGTTTTTATGCCATTTTAAAGCAATTTTCAAAGATACTATATAATCATTGCGGGCATGCGAGCAATTGTCCGCTTGCCCGTATAGATTTTTGAATTTTTACACAGGTCTGAAAAACCTGATTTTTGGCGTTAGGGTTACATTTAGGGTTACGTTTAGGGTTACAAAAAAATGCAATGTCAAAACGAAATGTGGCTGTTAGGGTTACATTTAGGGTTACAAAACTTGGTTTTTTGAAACGGCTACGAGGGGATATATGGTCATTTTTCGGCATAAAAGTACAATATAAAACGTTTTTAACTGACCTTTATGGCAGTAAAAAGACGTGAAAAAATAGGGTTAAATGCCTATATGAAAGACATTTAACGCAAAAAGAGACTCAAAAAAGTGTGTGTGCCGGTCTTTTTTGAATCATTTCGAGGATGTCCACGGAATGATTTTATGCTATTTTCTTATTGGAATTGCTCCGTTTGAATACTCTTTCTGAACGCAGCCAAGTACGAGATCAATATGCCTGATTGTGTCTTTTGGAATTCTTATAGGTGAATGTATCTGATGTCCATCAGGATATGTCTCCTTGTTGCTGGAATATGCAATAATATAGTCTCCCCCATCATCCTGAAGCTGCTTGGTAATTCTGAACTCTGATGTCTCAATGACATAGTTTCTACCATTTATAATCAGTCTTCTATCGTTAACCCTTTTTAAGGCTAATATGGAACCGCTAGGATATTCAACCATGCTATCACCATAATGTCTAATCGCGGCAGTGGCCTCTGGGAACCAGTCACCGGCATCTATCCATTCTGATATATGTGATTGACCATTATCAGTATCTACCACCAAGTCGTTAATACCACCAATAGTAGCTATATCATCATAAAAAGGGATACGCTTTTTATTAGGTGATTCTTTCCTTAATAAATCAATAGGATTTATATTAAATTCTGTTACAAACTTATCAATAAAATTATCTGATATACCTCTACTTCCATTTAAAGTATTGTTTAATTGCTGAGGTAGTATGCTTAATCTTCTGGCTATTTGTGCCTTAGATAATCCACTATCAAGCAATTTAGAGAGTTCTCCATTGAGCCATTCCCGTTTAAGAGAAGAAATATCCATAATAAATCAAAAAAGTTTATAAAAGTATTGTTTATAAATCAAAATGACTTATATTTGCAAAAGTTAATACAATTAACATTGCAAAGGTTGGAAAAAAAATCAACAAAACATAAAATATGAGAAAGTACATTACAGTAACGCAAGAAATAAGAGACGCTCTTGTTAGAAAATACAAGGTGTCAAAGACTTCAATCTGGAAGGCTCTGGCATTTATCACTAGGAACAAAAGAAGTGATCAGATCAGGAATGATGCTCTCAGTATGGGTGGCAGGTATGTAGAGGAGGACTTTATCCCCAATTGTCGTACTGAGTATAAATCCGGGGTAATCATTCAGACTTTTGCCGGTGACGTCAATGTAATCACTACTTCAGGATTTATGGAGATTCTTGTAGAAGGCGAAGTTGTTGCGTCGTTTGAAGATGTTACTATCGCAACGTGGGGCAATGTTCTGGCCAGGGCTCAGGAGATTTCACACAAAAGAGTATTTAATAACTAAAAATAAAAAATCATGAGACAGTCTAATAATTACGAAAAATTGGTTGCTTCCGGATTCATGATTATTCGGCGTGACGATTATCCAGTTCCGCGGATCAAGCAGTGGGTCTCAGACTCTTCTTGGAGGACAGTCGAAAACTTCGATACTAAGGCAGCAAGAGATAGGAGAGTAGCGGAGCTACTTGATGATAATAAAATTGTAGAATTATGACAAAGACACAGTTGGAAAAATTAAGGACGTTTGATGGTTCAAGTATGTTATTGAAGGCATTAAACAAGAAAACATCAGCCGTATTTGATGCCTGGATAAGACAGAATCACCCCGGAGAGGTTTTCGATGAGAAACAGTTGGAAACAATGGGAGATATAAGTAAAACGGTTGTCAAGTATAAAGGGCGTATTGCACTCATCAGGCTGTCAAAAGATGTGCTCCGCTATACTTTTATATCCTCGATTTTCGGAGATAAGATAAAAGAATAATCAATACCCTGCACGGCTCGGTCCGCGGTGACGCGCACTAGTGTTTTTCATACCACAATTATTTCAAGTGGGAGCGTCGGTTCGAATCCGGGTGCAGGGTCAAATATGTTTAAGGTATGATACTATATGAAGGCAAGATAGCGGTTACGGTGGCGGAGTTGACGGACTCGGCTGACGGGGTAATTATGAGCTATCCAAACTATAAAGTCCTTGCTCACAGGGGCTCTATCGTTGTCCTTCGTCCGGGCAAGGGTCTGGAGCATCCTGCCTTAGTGGATTACCAGTCGCTTCCGGAGCGTTTCAAGAGCAAGTACGTTGCTAAGTACGGCAATCCGGAGGCCTTGGTTAGAGAAAAGGAAAATATGCTTGTCATCAATGAAGAGGCCCGCGCGTTCTACAGCGGATATGAGCTGCCTGACGGCAGCAGCCTGAAGGAGAAGTTTATCGAGGAATACACTCTCAACGCATCGGTACTTGACCGGCTGATTTCGATGGAAAATACCCAGAAGGCGGCTAGACATAAGATGTGCAACAGGACGCCTGTGCAGTGGAAGCCTATAGTGGAAGAGAGTGATAGATTGAGAGAGACGGAAGGGCACACACTGCCGAAAGGAGAGGCAAGACTGCGGGACAAGATGCGTCAGTACAGGAAAGAGGGATATCAGTGCCTTGTTTCCGGCAAGCTGGCTAACTCAAATACCTGTAAGGTTACAGATGAAGGCCTGGATATCCTGGTGAAGCTCAAGAGAAGCAAATTCCCTGTCTATACCAATGCTCAGATACTCACGGAATACAACAGAATAGCTGCCACAAGAGGATGGAAAAGACTCAGGTCACAGGCTACTGTCAATAATATTCTGGAGGCTGCAGATGTCAAGCCAAGGTGGTTCGATGCAGTGTACGGCGAACTTAAGACTAAAACCAGGTATGCACGCCAGAACGTTACCCTCCTGCCTTCATGCAGGGACGCTCTGTGGTATGGTGACGGTACGAAAATCAACCTTTATTACAAGACCTATAAGGACGGTAAGGCGGTGGCTGCGAGTCTGCAGGTGTTCGAAGTTATTGATGCCTACAGCGAGGCTCTGATAGGTTATCATATAAGCGACAGGGAGGACTTCGAGAGCATGTACTGGGCATATCGTTCTGCAATAGAGTTCGCCGGACACAAGCCTTATGAGGTGGTGTTCGACAACCAGGGCGGTACTAAGCGTGACGATGCAAGAGATTTTCTCAGAAGGATAGCCACCTGCAGCCGTCCTACAGCCCCTCACAATGCCCAGTCAAAGACAATAGAGTCTGTGTTCGGAAGATTCCAGAGTCAGGTGCTGCACAGGCACTGGTTCTTTACAGGAGCCAATATCACTGCCAAGTCTGACAGTTCCAGAAACAACCTCGAATTCATACTGTCCAATGTGGATCAACTCCCGACTCGTGAAGAACTATGTGCGATCTATGCAGCGGACAGGGCGGAATGGAACTCATTGCCTCATCCGAAATACAAGGAAAGCAGAATCGCTCTATATCAGAGCTCAAGAAACGATAAGGCGGTGGAACTCACACAGGCTATGATGCTAGACATGTTCTATTTGAAGACTAAAAAGGAATGCACATTCACGAATAGAGGTCTTTCTGTCACAATCAATGGCGAGCAAAGGATTTACGATGTTTACGGAGCTGACGGATTTACGGACATGGAGTGGCGTTCAAAGCACACAGGCGACAAGTTTATTGTGCAATACCTGCCGGACAATCTGGAAGTGGTAAGATTGTGCTATGAGGATAAAAATTACGGTCTCCAGTTCGTTACTGAAGCAAGACCTTATGAAGTATTCCACAGGGCACTGCAGGACCAGTCTCCGGAGGAGCGTTCAAGGATGAGGAGATACGACGAGATGCTGAAGGAGGGCAGAATTAGACGGGACATAGAAGCCCAGGAGTTCGATATCAAACATGGCATCTCTCCGGAACAGCACGGACTTTCTTCCGCTAAGCCTCTCGGCATCGGTAACAAGACTTATGAAAGGATAGCGGATAAATTGACTCTTCAAGAACAAGAAGACATACCTGTAGAGTTTATGCCTTCTACTATTGGACAAGTACAGAAAGAGATGAGTAATAAGGATATACTCTCAGCATACGACAAGATGTAACAACACAAAACAAAATATATTATGATCACAAATGCACAAAAACAAGAAATTCGCAATAGGCTGGAAGCTTATGTGAAGCGTTATTCGTCTCAAAATAAGGCTGTAAACAGTCTTAAAGGCACTTCTACCGGTACTGTATCCTCAATCATCAATGGCAAATGGGAGAACATCTCGGATGAGATGTGGCTGAACATAAGCAGCCAGATAGGTGCTGCAGCAGCCTGGCAGGTATGCCGCACCTCCGCGTACAGCAATCTGATGTTTTATATGCAGGACGCCAAGGCGGAGAGCAGTGTCATGTGGGTTGTCGGTCCTGCCGGCATCGGCAAGAGCACGGCTGCCACCGCCTTTGCGGAGGAGAACCGGAATGTCTTCCGTCTGACCTGCAGCGAGGACATGCACAAGTCCGACTTCGTTCACGAGCTTGCAGCTCTGATAGGAGTGAGGACGGTCGGCATGACAGTCAGGGAGGGGCTTGCAGCCATCATCGAAGAGCTTGTCAGGATGGATCGTCCGCTGTTGATTTTCGACGAGGGAGACAAGCTGACAGACAGCGTGCTGTACTACTATATCTCGCTCTACAACGCATTGGAAGACAAATGCGGTATGATATTCCTCTCAACGGCGTACATCAAGGAAAGGATGAGAAAGGGGCTTAGCAAGGCAAGAAAGGGCTATGATGAGCTGGACAGCCGTATCTGCAGGAACTTCATATCCCTGGACCTCATAGGCAATGCCGAAGTGGCGGAGATATGTCGGCAGAACGGGCTGAACGATCCTTCTGCAATTTCGAGGGTTGTCAGGGAGTCAGCCTCCTGCGGCAATGACCTCAGACGAGTAAAGAGACTTGTCCACAGGGAGGTGAAGAAACTGAGTTTATAAGGTGTTCAAATTGCGTTCAAACAGTATTCAAACGGTATTATGAAGAGACCATTGACAGCAGGGCAGATAATTGAGATGCAGCACGAGATGATTGAACTCGGCGGTATATGGAAAGGCTGCATCGGGAGCATGGACAGGCATGGGGTGGTCTTTTTCTGGGGCAATTCCGGTAACGGCAAGACATCGGCTGTGGTGAGCTTCTGCAGGGAGCTTGCCTCCTATGGCAAGGTGCTCTACATCTCTCTGGAGGAGGGATATTCCCTGTCTATGAGCAGGACTCTTGACAGGTTTGATATGAAGGCATGCGGATCAAACTTTCAGGTCATTGACCACTGTACGCTGGAGGAACTTGACGAGAGGCTGAAACAGCGCAGGTCTCCGGAGTTCATTGTCATCGACTCGTTCCAGTATATGCAGATATCCTACAGGCAGTACCTGGCGTTCAAGGAGAGGCATCCGAACAAGCTGCTGATCTTCGTCAGTCATGCAGAAGGCAGACAGCCTGCAGGACGGGCAGCAAAGAGTGTGATGTACGATGCGACACTGAAGATATGGGTCGAAGGGCATAAGGCATTCAGCAAGGGCAGATTCATCGGAGACCCTGGATATGCCGTTATATGGGAGCAGGGAATGGAAGAATACTGGGCAGGTAAACAACAACAGCTATGAAGACAATAAGAGAGATAGAGAACTGGCTTGAGATGCAGGAATGGTACGAACTGTTCACTGAGAACAGACAGGCTGATCTGCAGTACCGGGAATTCTTCGAGAAGGGGTTGAACGAGGATGAACGAAGAGCAAGGATAGTGTCCAATGCCTTTGACTGGAACCATACGCCGGAGGGTTATGAGTTTTGGGAGAAAATCAACAAGGCATATTTGAGGTGGTTAGCTGACGGGGATTTTATGGAATTGGCTCGCATTATGTCATCATTTAATTAAAAGATTATGGAGAAGAAAGTAAATAGATTTTCAAGGTTCTATGCCCTTTTGAAGGGCAGTCCTTCTGCAGATAAGGAGAGTCTGGTCCTGCAGTACACTGACGGGCGGACTACTTCACTCCGTGAGATGAAGCAGGAGGAATATGAGGAGATGTGCGATGCTCTGGAGGGCAGCATGGCACACAGCTACAGAGTTGCAAAAGAACATCTGAGGAGTCTTCGGTCAAGCGTGCTGCTGCGTATCAGCCGGCTTGGAATAAGTACGGTGGACAACTGGGACGGTATAGATGCCTTCTGCTGCTCTCCTAAAATCGCAGGCAAGAGGTTCGCAGCCCTGACTGCGGATGAACTTTCCGCCCTCATCCCGAAATTAGAGTCGATGCTGCGCAAGGGCGGTTTGAAGCAAAGGGAGGAGCCTACCCAGGAGCAGGAAAAGATGCCTATATGTATTATGTATCCTGTCAGAAAGGGCAGGTATTTAAGCTAATTTAATTCAATAAAAATATGGACAAAGTAAATTACATAAGACCTACGCATTTGCATAGGTTGACAGGAGAAAAAATAGAGTTGATAGGATATTCAGAAGATAGGGCATGGCGATACTATGCTGAGAATGGAGAAGTGAGGAAAGCATATGTACGTTTAGATGAGAGGTTTATCCCACTTCCGGAATCTGAAAAAGTAATAATGAAATGTAATGAGAAAAAATAAGAAACTGATTTGTAAAATCTTTGGGCATAAGATGTTCAAAGAAGTATATGCTGTAAGGTGTGACCGTATTTTGGGTTTTCCGGAAAGCACAAGCAAAAAGGCAAGTAAGCTCTGGAGAATTGTAGAAAAGGAGACTTGTGAGAGGTGTGGAGAGAGCTATGTAGCATATAGTTCGCCTCTAAGACGTTCGGAAATGCTCAAAAGAGGGTGGTTTATTGAAAAGTAACATTTAAAATATCAATATTATGGAACAGAACAAGGAACAGACGGCAGTAGTAATGACTGCAGAAGAGGCTGCACAGTTTGCAGCATTCAAGGCTGAAAAGGCTAAGAAAGAAGCTGCCGAAAAGGCCAAGATTGACAGGGAAACCTACTCAAAAATGGTGGATGACGAGGTCACTGCAGCTATACCTGTACTGCAGGAATTGAGCAAGGACATAGCAAGCGTCAAGAACACTGTCCTTGACAACTTCAAAGCGATACTGCAGATGAAGGATGAAGTCCTGAAGAGGGTTAAAAGTGACCAGAAGTCGCACACATTCACTACCTCTGACGGGCTTGCCCGAATCACCATCGGTCGTCACGCCTGCGACGGATGGAAGGACACCGTCAACGACGGAGTTGCTATTGTCAAGGAGGCCTGCCTGGCACTCATCAATGACGATACGACCAGGGCGCTTGTCAATCAGATCATGAGACTTGTTGCCAGGGATTCAGCCGGCAACCTTAAAGCAGCAAAGGCACTCCAGCTGCGCAAGCTGGCCAATGACCTGAATAATGACAGGCTCAATGAAGGCATAACCATTATTGAGGAAGCCTACATACCTTCTTTTTCAAAAACTTACATCTATGCCGAGGTCAGGGATGAGAAGACAGGAGGGTGGAAACAGATACCATTATCAATGACAGAATCGTAATTATTTTATTATCTTAGCGCTATGGCAAAGAGAAGTTCATCAAGACAGGAAAGAACCAGGAAAAGGAACTTGAGAATCATGAAGCGCTTCCAGTACCTAACTGACAGGGAAAGGAGGCGCGTGGATGATGCTCTTGAGGTCATCTGTGAGGAGTATTGCCTTAGCGCTACGCAGGTCATGAGGATACTCCGAAATACTTCAATATGCAAGGGCACAGAGAACTATAACATCGAGATCAGAACGCTGCGTATGCCGGTGCTCATCGAGAGCGAACCGAAAACGGAATAATGATTGGACATTTGCATAAAAGGCGGCCGGAGCGGTCGCCTTTTGTGTTTCATGCCGGTTGATGTATGATTGAGCCGTTACAGATTGCTTACCTTCAGCTTGATCTTTGGAGCGACGACCTTGACTGTAGGTCTTTCCAGCACTTCTGTCAGCTCCAGGGTGTAGGTCTCCTCATATACCTTTATGCCGTGATTGAAGGTGTAGAACCTGCTGGAGGTCCTTATCAGCACGGACTCTGAGTCTATCCTGTGCCCCTGCAGATTCTCGAACAGCCGTCTGCGCATGCTCTCCCGATCCTCGATCATGGCTTCTGTTCCGGATGTGGAGTGGGTGTCGTCGTAGCAGTCTATTATGAGCCTTGCCCTTACGGTGGCAAGCCCTTTCTGGCTTACGCCACCGATATTTTCCCATGACACATCAGGAGCATCGATGAGCACTGCAGGGAATGTCAGGGGATAAGTGTCCCTGTCAGCCATATCTATCATCTCCAGCTGGCCGTAGTCTTCGTCCACGACCTTGAGCTCCGGCATTGACTTGCCTATATGTCTTACCAGATTCAAAAGCAATCTTTCCATTACAAATTCAGTTTTTTAAGTTCTTTGTCTATCAGTTCCTTTACTATTCGGTCAACCTGTGGTGCAGGACCGATGAAGTGCCTTTTCGGTATTCTGATGCTGCTGCCGGTTTTCTTCAGCGCCATTCTCTGCCAGAACGAAGCTTCAGCGCTTATGTCCTTCCCCTTGACTCCGCCTCCGGCTTCATAGTGCTTTGCCCAGAAGAATCGTTTCATTTTTGGGGTTACAGGTATGTTTGCACCCTCGTTATGCGCCTGCGCATAGTCGGCAGTGTTCCGTATCCTTACATTGCCCCTGCCGGGCACATAGTCCGTGGAACTCATCAGGTGATTGGTCCCGGAGAGCAAGGTGCCGTATGACCCTTTGGCTCCAGAAAAGCCAAGTGTGCGTCTGTAAGGTGACTGCCAGGGTTG
>OHNK01000417.1_pt1 | contig 29225 bp, 22 predicted proteins | sample 1569551 | NCBI WGS metagenome assembly OHNK01 (sample SAMEA3879518, study PRJEB24766) | human gut metagenome | biome: human-associated habitat; feature: feces | place: USA | collected 1985/1987 | reverse complement strand
AAGTTGGAACAGCTGCCGGAAGCCCTACCCGGTGCTTTCTGAGGCGGCGAAAAGCTGGAACGAATTTCGCTTTGAAAACACCCGCGGTAATGTGATCGCCGTCTGGTGCCCACGGTATGTGGGCGGCATTTGCATGCCGGATTGGCATTTTCATTATCTGAGCAGCGACAAAACGCAGGGCGGGCATGTCCTCGACCTATCGGCGGAGCGGCTGCATCTGAAGATCAACCGGATCGGGCGCTTTGACCTGCTGCTGCCGCAGACGACGGAATTTGCGCGCTGTGAGCTGCGCGAGGGGAAAAGCGCCGCAGCTTGCATACGCTTTTGAAAAGTGCGCGAGCGGATATCGCGTGCAGTAAAAAACCGCACAGCAAACAAATGATCCTGAAAGGGGCGAAAAGGATCGCACGATGAAAACGGTATTGTTGATCGGACTTGGCCGCTTTGCTCGGCGATCCGCTACACCGCGACCATATCTTCGGCTACATTGAGCTGGACGAGCAGCACGCCATCATCGAGGTCGCCGTGCCGGAGGACCGGCGTTGGCACAGCATCGGCGAGCTGGACATTCGCAGGAAATACGGCGTCAATATCCTCGGCGTGAAGCGAGACAGCAAAACGGACGTGAACATCTCGCCGGAAACAGTGCTGGACGCTGATATGACACTGCTCGTGCTGGAGGAGAACCAAAAACTCAAGAAGCACTTCCATCTGTGAGAAGAAGGCTGCTTTTCCCGATGAAAAAGAGTGGTTACTATCTGAGATAGTAACCACTCTTTTTTTCTGGGCTGACAAGTTTGAAAAGCGCTTCCAACACAATGCTTGATTAAATAGCCCTATAGGAGGTATGACTTATTTGGCTTGAGCGTCCTTTCGAATCAGTTCAAAGAGAGTCATCAAACCCTCGCACATAACAGGACCCAGCACAGGAAGACCCGTTTCACGTTCCAGGGCTGGCGCGATTTGGATGCTGGACATCCCGGTGCAGCTTAGAGCGATGATGTCTGCGCCGATCTTCTTCTGCCGCTGCGCCTGTTCCACAGTGGCAGAATATAAAGGAACGGCATACAGGTCCCGTAGCCGCCTCCGCCGGGGCTTCCGATCAACAGTGCAGCGTGGCCGAACGCATCCAGTGCGTTTGCTCCGGTGACAAATAGACCGCCAGGCCCCATTGTTTGCAGGGTGTGCTCCAGACAGGAATCAACATTTTGAATTTCACCATGCTCATAAAGCAGGAAGTGGGCTCCCTGACTCTCCGCTTTGGATCGCTTCATTCCGTTTTTTGAGATCCGGCCGCAGATACGCATAGGCGTGCCGGATAGCATCGTGGTCAGACAGCGGATGTCGTCCACAAGCGACGCCCAGCCGTCATAACGCGGTCCGGTTGCGCGCATGCCTGTTGCGATTAGAACGTTATCAGCCGGAAGCAACAGTTCCTTGCCGCTCGCATCGGTGATCCTGACGCCATTGTCCTCAATAGACACGACCTTGGCGCTGCAATAGGCCTTCACCGACTCATCCAGCTTGGCAAGCAGATGCTTCCAGTGGATGTACGGCGCATCGGGCGCAAGAGTATCACGCATTTCTATTTGTCCGTGATCTTTAAGCAGAACTTTGACCAGACATTTTCCGAATATCTTCTCGCCTACCGGCTCGAACGCGGGAAGGAACTGCTTGTCAGCACTGGAATCTCTGTCGGTGAGATCGCTTTTCAGGTCGGCTTTAGCAGCAACAGTTATTTCTGCACAGCATTTAAGAAGAGGGAAGGGCTATCGCCCAAACGCTATCGCGAGCAGTATGCACCGTCTAACTTCTGTAAGAAATCTGTAGATGAATAAGTCCTTAAGATTAAAAAAGTGTTGTTGCAGCAGCGCTGCAAGAACGATTAGATTGCCTACCGTCGGCAGCGCAGTCCCGTTCTGCCACTTGTAAATGGCTTGCGGGGAATTGAAACCGAACACAGTTTGCAGATCGTGTGCGGTAAGACCTGCTGCCTTGCGCAGCCGAACGATGTTCGCACCGGTGCACGCTAAATTGATCGTCGGAAAGCCCACCTCAGGCACCTCCTTTCTCTGAATGGTTGGCGCCCGTGGACACAAAAAAGCCGCTTGTCTGAATCAAGACAAGCGGCTTCAATCGTTCAGGGAAGGAGTCCCCGGCAGATTTCTCCACCAGGATAGCAGGTACACATTGTTTGATTCGAGTAGTGCAGTTCGTACGCACGGTCTCCTGGTCCCCAAGAGCTGTTGCATCATTTTTCTGAATTTTTAGCCGCTCTTAGAGGTTTTTCTCGATTTTAATTCCTTTCTTAACATCTTGCGACCTGAGCTTTCCATGTGTTCTGCACCTGCCTGTGGCGTTTTATGTGGTCAAAGGCAACGTCTCGCCGGAGCTGCTCCGGTGAGGGCTTTGTAGTGTCCTTGATGCCAAAATCTTTCGCCCGATGAAATAACAGAAAACCCACGCCGGGGTCGCCCCACGACGCGGGATGCTGTCATCAAGGAGGAAGACTGCCACTGCCGACCTGCGAAATCGCATTTTGCAAGACAGAATCATACTGCTGTTGTGACAACTAAGACCGTGTATTATTATTCTTGCTTTTTCCGGCGGTATCCTGTAAAATGACATCATCAAGGGAGAGGAGAGCAGACATTTTTGAAAGAGCGCTTCCATTGATCAAATTGGAACGCCGTTTGCTCGAAAAACCCTGTAGACCAACTATAAAAAGGAGGGTATTTCAGTATGTACAAGGTAGATCTCAACAGCGACCTCGGCGAGAGCTTCGGCGCGTATACCATCGGGCTCGACAACGAGGTCATCGCGCATGTTTCCTCTGTCAATGTGGCCTGTGGCTATCACGCAGGAGATCCGTTGGTGATGGAAAAGACCGTTGCCGCAGCCAAGGCGGCAGGCGTCGCCGTCGGCGCACACCCGGGCTTCCCCGATCTGATGGGCTTTGGCCGCAGGAACATGGTCGTCTCGCCCAAGGAGGTCAAGGCGTATGTCAAGTATCAGCTCGGCGCGCTGATGGCCTTCGCTGCGGCAGAGGGTATCAGGCTCCAGCACTGCAAGCCCCACGGCGCTCTCTACAACATGGCTGGTAAAGACATGGATCTGGCGCTTGCCATCGCCGAGGCGATTGCCGAGGTAGACAAGAACATTATCCTGCTTGGCCTTGCCAACAGCAAGATGATTGATGCAGGCAAGCAGTTGGGCTTGCGCGTCGCAAACGAGGTCTTTGCCGACCGCGCCTATCAGGCCGACGGCTCGCTTGTGCCGCGCAAGCTGCCCGGCGCCGTCATCCACGATAAGGACGAGGCCATCGCGCGCACCGTCCGCATGGTCACCGAGGGCAAGGTCACGGCCATCACCGGCGAGGAGGTCGAAATCGCGGCTCACTCCATCTGTGTCCACGGTGACAACCCTTCGGCCGTCGAATTCGTCAAAAATATCCGCACGCAGCTCACCGCCCGTGGCGTGGAGATTGCCCCCATCCGCGAGATCGTATAAAAAGAGCCTCATTTCCAGCTGTTCCGTTCCGCAAAGACCAACGCCCCAAATCTGCCGCACTGCGGCAATATTTCAGGAGGATGATCATGAGTAACGAAACCACCCAGAAGCGCTCACTGTCCGTCAGCCTTGGCGCGGCCTTTCTGATGGCGACATCCGCCATCGGCCCCGGCTTTCTGACCCAGACCTCGCAATTCACCGCAAAGTATCTTTCTTCTTTCGCTTTCGTCATCGTCTGCGTCATCATCATGGATATGATCGCGCAGACCAATGTATGGTCCATCGTCGGCGTTTCCGGCCTGCGCGGTCAGGAGATTGCCAATAAGGTCCTTCCCGGTCTCGGGTATCTTCTTGTCGTGCTTGTTGTGCTTGGCGGTCTTGCGTTCAATATCGGCAATGTCGGCGGCGTGTCACTCGGCTTCAATGCCATGATCGGCATTCCCGAAAAGGCCGGCGTCATCATCGGCGGCGTACTTGCGATCTGCATTTTCCTTTCCAAGAAGGCAAACGACATCGTCGGCAAGGTCGCCCAGATCCTCGGCGGCATCATTATCGTCGTCATGCTGGTCGTGGCTTTTATGGCCAAGCCCCCCGTCGGCGATGCGGTCGTCCATATCTTTACCCCTGAGAATCCCAAGGAACTCATTCCCGTCATGGTCACGCTGCTCGGCGGCTCCTGCGGCGGTTACATCACCTTCTCCGGCGCACACAAGCTGCTCGATGCGGGGTGGGGCGGCAAGCCGGAGGAAGTCAAGCACTTCCGCAAGTCCGTCCTGACCGGCATCTGTGTCTCGGGCAGCGTTCGTATCCTGCTGTTCCTGTGCGTGCTCGGTGTCTGCACGGCCGGTACGGTCGTTGTGGCTGAAAATGTCGCGGCTGTCACTGGCGCTGCCAACCCCGCAGCCGAGGCTTTCCGCCTTGCTGCCGGCGACATCGGCTACCGTCTCTTCGGTCTCGCGCTGTTCTCCGCCGGTATCACCTCCGTCATCGGCGCGGCCTACACCTCCGTCTCCTTTCTCAAGACCGTTCACCCCTTCATCGCCAAGAACGACAAGTGGTTCATCGTCGGTTTCATCGCTTTCTCCACGCTTGTTATGGCGATCCTCGGCGGCGCGAAGCGCATGGTCATCCTGGCCGGTGCGCTCAACGGTCTGATCCTGCCGATCTCCCTGTGCTGTATGCTGCTCGGCTGCCACAAGAAGTCCATTGTCGGCGAGTACAAGCACCCCGTGTGGCTGCAGATCCTTGGCTGGTGCGTGGTCGGTGTCGCAGGCTACCTTGCCGTCACGGCGCTGCCCAACCTTGCCAAGCTCTTCGCGTAACGAACCTGCACCATTCCGCGAGCCGGTCTGTCCCACAGGCCGGCTCCGCCTGAAAGGAGAACGATATGTCCGACATCAGATTCCTGCTCAGCGGTGACTCAGCCGTAACCGTGGAATTCGGCAACGAGATCAGTGAGCACATCAACGCACAGATTCGCGCGTTCAGCATCGCGCTCACCGAGAGCAAACTCCCCGGGATCGTGGAGCTCGTGCCGACCTACCGCTCGCTGATGGTTCACTACGACCCTGAGGTCATCCCCTACGGTGCGCTTGTCAAAAAACTCAAGGGCCTGCTCAATCAGCTTGACCACATCCGGATTCCGCCAAGCGATGTGTTGGAGATCCCCGTGCTCTACGGCGGGGAGGAAATGGGCCCCGACCTTGGCTTTGTTGCCGAGCACAATCACAAAACGCCTGAGGAGGTCATCCGGATTCACACCTCCACAGAATATCTCATCTATATGCTGGGCTTTACCCCCGGTTTCACCTATCTTGGCGGTATGAGCGAGGAAATTGCCGCGCCGCGCCTTGCCCAACCTCGTGTCAGGATTCCCGCCGGCAGCGTCGGCATCGCCGGCAGCCAGACGGGCGTATATCCCATCGACTCCCCGGGCGGCTGGCAGCTTATCGGCCGCACGCCCGTGCGCATGTACGACCCTGACCGCGCCGTTCCCATCCTGCCCAAGGCAGGCCAGTACATCAAGTTCTACGCCATCGATCAGGCGGAATTTGACCGTATCGCCGCGCTGGAGGCCTCCAGCGGCTATACGGTTCACACCTACCCGAGAAAGGAGGCGGAGCAGGCATGAGCATCACCATTCTCAACCCTGGCATGCTCACCAGCGTACAGGATCTCGGCCGCATCGGCTACCAGCAGTACGGCGTGTCCGTCTCCGGCGTGATGGATCCGCGCAGCGCGTCTATCGCCAACATCCTCGTCGACAACGATGAGGGCGAGGCTGTGCTCGAATGCACGATGATGGGGCCCCACCTCCGCTTTGATGCGCCCAACATCATCGCCATCACCGGCGGCGACCTCGGCGCAACGCTCGACGGTCAGAGCATCGACACCTACCGCGCCGTTCCCGTGAACGCGGGTCAGACGCTGCGCTTCACCATGCTGCGCGCCGGCTGCCGCGCTTTCGTGGCGTTCGCGGGCGGACTCGATATCCCCGTGGTCATGGGCAGCCGCTCAACGGACATGAAAGCGAAGATCGGCGGCTATCAGGGCCGCAAGCTGCAAAAGGACGACGTCATCGCCTTCCGCGCGCCCAAGACCGACCTCAAGAACCTCGGCGTGCGCCACATTTCGCCTGAGTTCGTGCCGCGCGCAGAGTATAAACTGCGTGTCGTGTTCGGCCCGCAGGACGATGCCTTCACCGAGCTTGGCGCTATGACCTTTCTCAGCAGCGTTTACACCCTTACACCGGAGTTCGACCGCATGGGCTGCCGCCTTGACGGCGAGCTGATCGAACACATCAAGGACGGCAACATCATCTCCGACGGTATTGCCTTCGGCGCGATCCAGGTGCCGTCGGCGGGCAAGCCGATCATCATGCTGGCCGACCGCCAGACCACCGGTGGCTACACGAAGATCGCCAACGTCATCTCCGCAGACTTCCGCATCCTCGCCCAACTCAAAGCGGGCGACAGGGTGCGCTTTGAAAAGGTGTCCATCACCGCCGCACAGGAGGCGCTGCTTGCCCAGCGCGCTGCGCTGCGCTGCCTGCGCGGCGCCATGAATCGTTGACGCAGCCCTAAAACGCAAAAAATTATAGTAATAGGAGGAACGACACATGGCCTTTGATATTACCCCTTATATCGATAAGAAGCCGAGCGAGGTTCGCAAGCTTATCCGCGAGGGTGTCATCGACTTCCCAACCGCCGGTATGTGTCGCGGCTACGCACAGGCCAACCTTATCATCCTTCCGCCGGAATACGCGGGAGATTTTGAGGAATTTGCCAAGCGCAACCCCTTCCCCTGCCCGATCCTTGAGATTATCCGGGGTACGCCCGAGACGCACGATATGGGCGAGGGCGGCAATATCTGCACCGACATTCCCAAGTATCGCATCTACCGCGATGGCAAGTGGGATGGCAAGGAGCTGACCGATGTGAGCGACTACTGGAAAGAGGGCTATGTCGGCTTCCTGATCGGCTGTTCATTCTCGTTCGAGGAAACGCTCATGCGCGAGGGTATCGAGATCCGTCACATCGCGCAGGGTCGCAATGTACCGATGTTCAAGACCAATATCATGACCGAGCCGGCCGGTCCGTTCTGCGGCCCCATGGTCTGCTCTATGCGCCCCATGACGCCGGAAAACGCCAAAAAGGCATATGACATTACCGTCAAAATGCCAAATGTCCACGGCGCGCCCGTCCACATGGGCGACGCCGCCGAGGTCGGCGTTGCCGATGTGATGAAGCCTGACTACGGCGAGGCGGTTGATTTCTACGAGGGTGAGATTCCCGTGTTCTGGCCCTGCGGCGTGACGCCGCAGGCGGCGGTCGAAAATGCGAAACCGCCCATTGCTATCACCCATGCCCCGGGCCACATGTTCATCACGGATATCATCAATTCCGAACTGAACGACTATCTGGAAGCTAAAAAGAATCGCTGAATTCTCTCTTTTCCGATCAACGCGGTGCCGGATCTTGACATCGTACCGCTTCGCTTTTCGGCCGTTGTCGTTGCCGCGCAGCGGGTCGGGAGAGTGACTCGGAAGCTCTCTCCCGAGGTTCTCTTTGCGCTGCCGAACGGCTTCCGCGCCGCTGCGGTCTACACAATGTAAGGGAAAACATTGCCTGTATTCAGGATTTTGGCAGACAAAAAGGAGGATGGAGCTATGAGCGCAATGATCATCAAATCCAGAGAAGCAAACGATTTGAAGCTGACCGCATACCACGGGCATTTTGCGACCCGCCACTCTCACAACAGCCATTATCTCGACATCACCCGCATGAAGCATGAATGTGCAATGGCCAATATCGCTGCCGCCTCTCTTGCCAATCACTATGTCTATGAAAAGGAGATCGATACGGTCGTCTGCCTGGACGGCAGCGAGGTCATCGGTACGTTTCTCGCCCGCCAGCTCTCTCAGAAGAATCTCTTTTCCCTGAGCAGCGAAAAAAATATCTGCGTCGTCGCACCGGAGCACGATTCCAACGGACTTCTGATCTTCCGGGATAATCTTCGCCCCATGGTGTCTGAAAAGAATGTCCTGCTGCTGATCTCCACGGTGAATTCGGGAAAGACCGCGGCTCGCGCGCTCGAGTGCATCGAGTATTACGGAGGCACCACGCAGGGGGTCGCAGCTGTCTTCAGCGCCTTGAAGCAGGTGGGCGACATCCCCGTGATCAGCCTGTTTTCCCCGGAGGATATCCCCGGATATGTGACCAGTCTTGTCAAGGATTGTCCCATGTGCAAGGCAGGGCAGAAAATTGACGCGCTGTCCAATAGCTACGGTTTTTCTCCCCTGACCTGATGCCTGCGGCAGCAGCGTACTTCTTCCTGCCGCAAGAAGCATAACCATCAGTAAACTGGTGGTTTTCAGCTGTCGAAAAAATGGCTTCACCACTTTTTCGAGTCAGGATGCCCGCAGACCGATCCTCAATTTCTTGCGAAAAGGTCGGGTTGACCTGCGCGAGAAGTTTCGTTTCCACCGCACAGAAAACGAATTGCCCCACAGGGTCAAGAGAAGCCTCTTCGGGGTGTGTCGGCGGAAATGGCAGATTTAGAATTGATGCAGATCAGCGTCCCCTTCCACGTGGAAGGGTCACCCCACGGCGTGGGATGCCATAATCAAAGATTACCGACAGCCGCAGGCCATCGCATCGAATGGTCTGCGGCTGTTCCCGCGCTGACAAAGAAATCCCATAAAGTCTCGAAAACAGGAGGTTTTATGAAAAGGATTATCCGCTTTCCGTTTTGCACATTCGCCGCCATTAGGACATTGGTTTAGCGACACCTCTTTCTCACGATTCCTTCAGCCAGCGGAGAGGTGAGGCTGAAATCGTGGTTTCCAGTTTATGAATATACGGTTGACGGTGTCAAGCAAAGAGCGAAAGCACTTATCGGAACAGCACAACCGGAGAGACAGGTAGGAGAAACAGTAGAGCTTTTTGTCAATCCTGGCCGCGCCAATGAATTCTATTGCCCAACTGAGAAGAGATCGTGCATTCAAAATGTGTTTATCGGAGTAGGAGTGGTATGCCTCTGCCTTGCAGGAATAATGGGTACAGTACTTTAAGGCTGTGCGTTCGACTTTAAAAAAGGATCTCTCCGACAGAGTTGGTCGGGGAGATCCTTTCGTTATGGATATGGTTCATGGTGGGAGGGATTTGGGGAAACTGGCAGATGGAGATGATGCGTAGGGTCATGCTATCACTTCTTTCATGCTAATATTATAGTCCGCATTAGCATGGAAAGCTATCGACGATTTTAGAAAAGCAAGCCGAGGCGAATGCCTCGGCTTGCTCATTAACTTGTGGATAGTATACCACCGTTTCCCTTGTTTTCACATCAAAGAAAAAAGTGACAATAAAAAGTGACAATAAAAAGTGACGATAAAATCTGTACTGCAAAAAGAAAAAGTGAAAGAAAAAATAGAAAAAATTGCAAAAACAGTCTATTCTGCGATAGAACAGACTGTTTTGCTGATCTGAGTGACTGGAGTCAAACCAGCCTGACCTTGCTCCCAAACTTTTGAATAAAAATTTTTCTACTTTTTCCGACGATTTATAGCCGCTTTTGCTTTATTATGGATGCTCTTCGCAACTCTTGACTCCACTGTTTCCGCACACTCCACGGCTGTCTGTAGTCAAACATGTGGTCAAAAACCGCTTTCTGAACACCCTCATGACAGGGGACAGAAAGCGGTTTTTCATAGTTTGCCGGAGTGCTACAGACGAGTGAATCGACACTTCAGTTTGCTGTATTTTACCTCTGCTGGAAAGGTTAAGCAAGTCCTTTGTGCAAGGATAAGAGGCGCAGAAATTGCATCGCTATAGACAAAGAATACACTCACGCATTTGCCCTCTGAAAATAAAACTCACTCTCCAGAAATACTATTTCGGGTTAAATTTAGTTTCCCCTCAAAAGCTGTTACATTCCCGTAATTTGAGCGGCATTTTAAGGGAAAGTATGTTTGAAATACGGGAAAGCACCTGTTCATATGAGCAGGTGCTGTTTACACAGCCCTATCCGAAGAAATACTGCTTCATATCTGAGGTGCCACCATCCTTGTCGCAGAACCATTCGTAATCAGCGAGACAGTTTCTGCAGTGGGCAATTACATCAAATCCACCGGGTGAATGCCAGCTGTCGGCAATGCTCATGTTGATGATATTCGGGCAACACCATTAATCATAAAAGGGCGAGACATGGTGGTTTTACTTGTTCGAGAATGTGTCAACATCTCAAAGTCGGATTGGGATTCCTATGAAACCTCATGGGATTTCAAACGGAATCCGCTGGTGTGAGGTGCTCAATGTACAAAAAGATTTTGGAGTACTACTATATCGGAAACCGACCTCCCATGCTTCCAGCAGATTCTATTGCCTATCGTTGCAGGTTTTGCGGAAGAGTTTTGACCAAAGACTTTTTTCAGAAGAGGGCGCACGCTGTATCTGAGGGAATTGGTAACCGAAGTATTTTTACCTCATACGAATGTGATGATTGCAACCAAAGATTTGCGGACCATGAAGAAAATGAATTAGGGGAACTCTTCCATCTGTATAAGGCACTTAGAGGAAAACATGGAAAAAAAGGGACAGTAAAAATGCGCGGCGGACGATTTAGCTACTCTGAGGACAAAACTTTTACTGCCCACATTGATATGAAAACAAAGCAGTTTAGTATAGTGCCTGAATTTGCTCCAAACGGGGCATTGGCTCTTACATACTCGGTAAAAAAGACCATCAATCTCCGACTGGTGTACCGTGCTTTTATTAAGTTTGCGTTATCAGTCATACCAGAAAACATTTCACTTGAGTTGGAACAAGGATACAAAATGCTCAAGGAAAACAAAAAATTTCCGAGTTATCATGGCGTAATGCTGTTATTCCACGAGGAAATTCCTAAACCGTGCATTGCCGTGTATGAATCCGACAGTGAAAACGCGATTCCAAAATACTTCTGTACCGTTGACATCTATCAGATGCGATATATTATTCCGCTCGATTTTAATAATGTGATCGAAAGTATTCCTAATGATATAATCATGTCAGTTGATTATCCTACGAATATGCTTTTTGACAAATGCTCCTTTGACTACTCAGACGAAGCGAGGGCTTTGATTCAAAAAGAACAGCCTTATCATAGGAGTTAAGGAGAAACGCTATGCCATATTTAGAAACTGTCCGAGAGCTTCTGGAAGCCAAAGAAGGCGAACACGTCCAATTCAAGGAAGCCAAAAATCGGTTTGACTTTGGAGAGGCGGCGAAGTGCTGCTGCGCTTTGGCGAACAATGGCGGCGGTAAGCTGGTGTTTGGCATCACGGACAAGAGACCCCGCAGCGTGGTCGGGAGCGCAGCTTTTGACCAGCCGGAGCGTACCCGCATGGGCTTGATCGAGAAACTGCGGATCAACATTGATTTTCAACTCTTCAACTACGAAGGAAAGCGGGTTCTGGTCTTCGACGTGAAAAGCCGTCCAATCGGCTTGCCGGTACAATATGATGGCGTAGCGTGGATTTACGAGGGCGATACGCTCAAGCCCATGCCGGAGGATATGCGCCGCAGCATCTATGAAGAGACCGGCGGTGATTTCTCCGGGACGATCTGCGCTGGGGCAACGGTCGATGATTTGGACGAGACCGCCATTGAAAACTTCCGTGCCAAGTGGATCGAAAAGAGCGGAAAAAGCAGCTTGCCACGCTGTCAAAGCAGCAGCTTCTCCATGACTGCGGCGCAATCACGGATGAAGGCGTGACGTATGCAGCCCTGATCCTGTTCGGCAAGAACGCGGCAATCATTAAGTATCTGCCGCAGGCTGAGATCATTTTTGAGTATCGTTCCTCCGAAGCGTCTGGTCCGGCAAATCAGAGAGAAGAGTTTAAGGTCGGCTTCTTCGCCTGTTATGACCGCGTGTGGGAGCTTGTCAATCTGCGGAACGACAAGCAGCACTATCAGGAAGGCTTTTTCGTGTTTGACATTGCGACCTTCAATGAGCGCGTTGTCCGAGAAGCGATCCTGAACGCGGTGAGCCACAGAAACTATCAGTTTGGTGGCAGCATCTTTGTCCGCCAGTTCCGCGACAGATTGGTTGTTGAAAGTCCCGGTGGACTTCCCTTCGGCATTACGCTCGACAACATATTGGATCGCCAGCTTCCGCGCAATCGCCGTATTGCGGAGATCCTTTCCCGATGTGGTATGGTGGAACGTTCCGGGCAAGGAATGAACCTGATGTTTGAGTTGAGTGTGCAGGAGGCAAAACCGCTTCCCGACTTCACGGGGACGGATGACTTCTTCGTCAGCCTTACTCTGAATGGGCTGATTCTCGACAAGGCGATGCTTTCTGTTATCAATCGGATCAGCGAAAGAGGCGCGGAGCTGCTATCCACCGAGGATTTCCTTGTGATTGATGCTCTGTACCATGAAAGACCGCTGAGTGAGAAGATGCAGTCTCGCTTGAATCGGCTGATCGAGATGGGTATTGTCGAGCATATCGGTCGCAAGAAGTACGTTCTTGCCAGAAGCCTCTATGCGGCAACGGGAAAAACCGGTGTGCATACAAGGCACGTCGGATTGGATCGAGATACCAACAAGGAGTTGCTGCTAAAGCACATCCGCCAGAACAACGAAGTTGGTACTCCGTTCAAAGAATTGCAGCAAGTTTTGCCGGGGCTCAACCGCAATCAAATTCAAGATTTGATGAAGGAATTGAAAAAGGACGGAAAAGTTTTTTGCGAAGGAAAGACAAGCGCCGCAAGGTGGTTTGCTATAAATTGATGGAAACGGACTTGCGGAAAACTTGCGTGTAACTTGCGGGAAACTTGCGGGAATTACAACTCAACACGCAAGATCCGCGTTTAAGTTGGTGGAGGGATAATTGATATGGGAAGACTGATTTCCGAGAAATATGCTGCTTGGCAAGCCGAGTGCGAAGAACGCTTCCAGCAGCTCAAAAAGAACGAAGAAGAACTGAACCGCATTTTCATCGACATCTACGGCTTGCAGGATGAATTGACACCGGATGTGGCGGACAAGGATATTACTGTACATCGCGTGTTTGACAGCAAAGACGATGTACCGGAGTCCATGAAGGGCAGCAATTATGTCCGCACCATGCGGGATGAGATTGTGTCGCTCATTTCCTATGCCGTGGGCTGTATGTTCGGGCGCTACTCTCTGGACGTGGATGGGCTTGTCTACGCAGGAGGAGATTTTGATTCCACTTTTAGAAAGGGAAGCCTTGTAGATGAGTCGGGGACGGCAATAACTTTTGGCGGTATTAGGATTGCTGTTAGCGACACTTACGACTATATAAAAAACGAGGACAAGTGGATTCCTGTTACCTTTGCGCCGGACACCGACAACATAATTCCCATCTGCGATGACGAGTATTTTGACGATGACATTACCGGACGTTTTGTCGAGTTTGTTCGCAAGGTCTACGGCGATGATACGCTGGAAGAAAACCTCAAGTTTGTTGCCGACGCGCTCGGCGGCAAGGGTACGCCCCGCGAGGTGATCCGCAGCTACTTCCTGAATGACTTCTATGCCGACCATCTGAAAACCTATCAGAAGCGCCCGATCTACTGGCTCTTTGACAGCGGCAAGAAGAACGGCTTCAAGGCACTGTGCTATATGCACCGCTATCAGCGCGATCTTCTCGCCCGGCTGCGCACCGACTATGTGCATGAGCAGCAGGAGCGTTACCGCACCCAACTTGCCCAGCTCGGTGATGCCATTGACCATGCCAGTGCATCCGAGCGCGTGAAGCTGACCAAACAGCAGAAGAAGTTCCAAGATCAAGCGACCGAGCTGCAAAAATACGAGGAAAAGGTTCACCACCTTGCCGACCAGAACATCGAGATCGACTTGGATGACGGCGTGAAGCATAACTATGAACTGTTTGCCGATGTGTTGGCGAAGATAAAGTGAGGGAGATATACGCTATGTCGAATGAGCGCGTACAATTTAATCTGACGGAGCGTTTTGCAGCCCCCTTGCCGGAGTTCTATCGCCGCAGGATTATCTTCTGGAAGGACGAGGATCGGGAGTTTGAGAAGGACGTTGACGAGCTGAATTTGGAGGGCGTCAAGATTATCAAGCTGACTGGCACAAACAATTTTGCCGTCAAGAAGCTGCTGCTTCACGATGACTTGGACAGCAACTATCTTATCTATTGCCCGATTACATACACCAGTGACGAAGATAACTGGCTTCAGGACATTGAATATTACAGCGAACCTTTCCGCGCAGATTTTATCTCGATGCAGATGGATGAGCTGAATATCGCACCGTCTGCCGCAATGCGGAGGACGGTCAAGCTCTATGCAAAGTTCTTCGACAGCAAAGAGCGTATTCAAAAGCTGCGCAGGATCGGGCGGGACTATCAGACGCCCCTCCAACTCCATATCGACATTATGGCGGTTCTCGCCGGTCTGAGCGAAGGTTCTGCGCAGGATGTCATCATTGCCGTCCTTGCTGCAGGTCTCGATAAGGAGACGAACAGCGTCTTGCAGAACATCTGCAAGTTTGGCAGTATTGAAGCCTTCTGGCAGCTTGCGCGGAAGTATACCGGCTACATCGAGGAAGAGGACAAGCCTCTGGGTTACTTTGCAGCGCACGTTTTGCTGACCGCGCTTTCTCAGACGATGAACGCCTCCGTTCTGAAAGGCTTGGAGCGTTTCGTTTCTGAGACCAACAAAGCATACTGTTACAGCATCGTCCATGAATGGAGTTCCCGCGAAGATAACGAGGACTTGTACGAGCTGTGCCGCACCGTGGAGAACGAATTGCAGCTCCCGGTGCGCTTTGACAAGTTTGAACCCGAAACGCTGATCACAGGAGATGTCTTCCCGTGCATCAACGAGAGCATCCTGAAACAGCTCTTTGCCGAGATCAGCGACCATGTCGTGAAGGTCGATCTCATTAGGAAGGTCTGTGAAAACAGACGGACAGCCGGATGGTACAAGCGGTTTTCAAATTATTTTGACTGCCTCTTCTTCATCGGAAAGATGCAGACCTTCTATCAGGAACACGGCGGCGGATTCCATATCGTCGAGCCGAAGAAAATCTGGAAGCTCTATACAAGTGACCTTTACCGCATGGATGCCTACTATCGCCACTTCCATTATGCCTTCGGCAACTCTCTCAAGAATGCAAATGACATTCTGGAAGACGGCTTGAAGCACTCGACTGAGTTTGTCGAGGCGCTGTATCAGAACTGGTTCCTGCGGGAATTGACCGCTTGCTGGACAAACGCGGCGGCAGAAGACCTCGCTGCTCTGGGCTATGTCTCGGATATCGAGAAGCAGCGTGATTTCTATAAGAGATATGTCGCTCCCGCAAGCAGCAAAAACACCCGCGCATTCGTGATCATCTCGGACGCGCTTCGCTATGAGGTTGCCTCCGAACTTTCCGAGCGCATTGTCCGCAACACAAAGGGTACCGCCGAGTTGGAGTCGATGCAGGCGGTCTTCCCGTCCATCACGAAGTTTGGTATGGCAGCACTTCTTCCGGGAAAGAGCATTTCTGTGAACGACGGTATGGACGTTCTCGTTGACGGAAATCCCACCCGTTCCACCGTGGAGCGAAACGCGATCCTGAACGCGACGCCGAAATCCAGCGTTGCCATTCAGTACAATGACCTTCTGAACATGAAGAAGGATGAGCGGCGGGAGCTGGTTGCCGGAAAGGATGTAATATACATCTACCACAACTCTATCGACGCCATCGGAGACAAAGCCCCTACGGAGTCTAAAGTCTTTGATGCCTGTGAGACGGCAATTCAGGAGCTTTCCGGCATTCTGCGCATCATCGTGAACGAACTGAGCGGAACAAATATTTTCATCACGGCAGATCACGGCTTCCTCTATACCTATAAGCCTCTGAATGAGAGCGACAAGATTGACCGGAAAGCCTTCTCCGGCAACGTGTATGAGCTTGGACGTCGTTATGCGCTGACCGCTCCTGACACAACCGCTGATTTCCTGCTTCCTGTCAATCTGGAAAGGGAGCTGGACGGAACGCCCATCAAGGGCTATGTCCCGCAGGACACCATCCGCATGAAGGTTCAGGGCGGCGGTGAGAATTATGTCCACGGCGGTATCAGTTTGCAGGAGATTGTCGTGCCTGTGATTGCCTTCAAGAACCTCCGCACGAGCAACAAGAATTACGTCGAGGTTAAGAACGCGGAGCTGAAGCTCCTGAGCGAAAGCCGCAAGATTTCCAACTTGATCTTCTCGTTGGAGTTCCACCAGCGTCAGCCCGTGGGCGATAAGATCCAGCCCTGCACCTACTCCATCTACATGACAGATGATGAAGGCGTGGTGATCAGCGACCGACAGACGGTCATCGCGGACAAGACCAGCGACAACGCAGCGGACCGCGTGTTCCGTGTCCGGTTCAATCTGAAAGCCGGAACGTATGATAAGAAGAAAGTCTACCGTCTGGTGATCGCAAACGAGATTGACGTGGAAGAGATCGAGTTCCACATCGACGTTGCGTTCGCGGACGATTTCGGCTTTGACCTGTGAGGTGGCAAGAATGGATGAGCAGAGAATGACCGGAGAAACCGGCGATAAAAACGCAGTGATCGACCGAAAACTGCGGCAGTTCTTTGACGGAAAGATCGTCCGGAAAGACCTGACGAAGAAGATCAAGGAAGGCGCAAATGTGCCGGTCTATGTCCTTGAGTTTTTGCTTGGTCAGTATTGCAGCTCGGATGATCCAGAGGTCATCGAGACCGGCGTTGAGAACGTCAAGCGCATCTTGGCGGACAACTATGTCCGTCCGGACGAGGCGCAGAAGATCCTATCCATGCTTCGTCAGCGCGGGATGCACACGGTCATCGACAAGATCACTGTCAATCTGAATATGAAAAAAGATACCTATGAGGCGGAGTTCTCCAACCTTGGTATCAAGAATATCCCTATTTCAGAGGACTATCCCGCAAAGTTTGACCGGTTGCTCTGCGGCGGTATCTGGTGCATTGTACAGCTCGAATATGAGTTTCTGGAAGAAGAGAAAAATGCCTCTCCCATTCACATTCGCAAGCTGACACCGATCCAGATGCCCCATGTGGACATTGAGGAATTGAAGGAAGGCAGAAAGAACTTCACCGAAGAAGAGTGGCTTGAAATCATGCTGCGCTCCTGCGGTTATGAGCCGGATAAGCTGAATGACCGTGAACGCTGGCTGCTGCTTGCCCGTATGCTGCCGCTTGTGGAGAACAACTTCAACCTCTGTGAGTTAGGTCCGCGAAGCACTGGCAAATCCCACATCTACAAGGAAATCTCCCCGAACAGCATCCTTGTTTCCGGCGGTCAGACTACGGTTGCGAATCTGTTCTACAACATGGGCAGAAAAACCGTGGGCTTGGTTGGCTTGTGGGACTGCGTGGCGTTTGACGAGGTTGCCGGTATCAACTTCAAGGACAAGGACGGCATTCAGATCATGAAGGACTATATGGCGTCCGGCTCCTTTGCTCGTGGAAAGGAAGAAAAAGCCGCGACCGCTTCTATGGTTTTCGTCGGCAACATCAATCAGAGCGTGGATGTGCTGCTGAAAACATCCAGCCTCTTTGACCCGTTCCCTCCGGAGATGGGAACGGACACGGCGTTCCTTGACCGTATGCACTGCTATATCCCTGGCTGGGAGATACCGAAGTTCCGCCCGGAGCATTTCACCAACGACTACGGCTTCATCACCGACTATCTGGCAGAGTTTATCCGTGAGCTTCGCAAGGAGCAGTACGGTGACGCACTGGACAAGTATTTCCGCCTTGGCAAGAACCTCAATCAGCGTGACACCATTGCAATCCGCAAGATGGTCGGAGGCATGATCAAGCTGCTCTATCCGGACGGGGAGTTTACGAAGGAACAGCTTGAAGAAATCCTCAAGTTTGCGCTTGAAATGCGCCGCCGCGTCAAGGAACAACTCAAGAAGCTGGGCGGCATGGAGTTCTATGATGTCAATTTTTCGTACATTGATAACGACACCTTTGAAGAACATTTCGTCTCCGTTCCTGAACAGGGCGGCGGAAAGCTGATCCCCGAAGGAATGTGCAATCCCGGTCAGGTCTATACGGTTTCACAGGGAAAGAGCGGCATGATCGGCGTCTTCCGTCTGGAATCACAGATGCTTCCCGGCAGCGGAAAGTTTGAGCGGACGGGACTAAACTCTGATGGTAAGTGCAAGGAAGCGGCAAATACTGCCTTCAACTATCTGAAAGCAAACGGCAACCGCATCAGTGGTGCGATCAGCACCACAACGAAGGACTATATCATCAACTATCAGGATTTGCAGGGCATCGGCATGACCGAGAAGCTGGCACTTCCTACGTTGATCGCGCTCTGTTCGATTGCGCTTGGAAAGCCAACCCTCAGCAGTCTTGCGGTGCTGGGCGAGATCAGCATTGCCGGAACGATGCTCAAGGTGGACGAGCTTGCAAATGCCCTTCAGGTCTGCCTCGATAGCGGCGCGAAGAAGGTGCTGCTGCCCATTACATCGGCGGCTGATCTCGGACTTGTTCCGGCAGATTTGATCGGCTGCTTCAATCTTGTGTTCTATCAGAGCGCAGAGGACGCGGTATATAAGGCACTGGGCGTTGAGTAATTCCGATAAAAAGAGGTGAGACCAATATGCGCTGTCCGTGGTGCGGAAATCCGGCAACAACGCACGGGAATCGGTGGGAGTGCTATTATTGCGGCGACAGCGGAAATTTAAGAAGGACGCCGGTACAACAACCGGCACAGGTCACATTGACGCTTTCCTTTGTCTACCATGTTGATCTACCCGAAACGTGGAGCAATCTGAAAAAGGAATTGATTCAGATTGCGCCTAAAAACGCTTTGCTCTCGCAGCTTCTCGGAAAAGTGCTGCTGCATCACATCTCAGTCGGAATTCATCATGCAAGGACTTTGCCGGACGAAAAGAAGGCGGAGGAACTGCGGACTTTCCTGACTACTACCGCTGACCTGAATCTGGGTGAAAGCACAGAAGAGATCATGCGCGATGCCAAACGCGGCGTTCTGTTCTGTGAAGAAGCAGCCCTTTCCGAAACGGACTGCGGTACGTTCTGGACAGAACTGCTTTCGATGCGCCCCGTGGAAGACTACTATAACCACGTCGATCCGGACGGCTTGGTTGATCTTCTCTCTGAATTATCCTCTGCCTATGCCTACTTCGGCGGGAAAAAGGATGAGGAAATGGGCGAAGCGCAGGATTATCAAAATGCGCTGGAAGAAGCCTATAACACACACTGGCAGGACAAAGTGCTGCTGCATCCGGACATAGAACGCGCAAAACGCCTCTTGGCGCAGGGCAAGTTTCCGGATTACGAGGATATTTGCCGCGAGATTTTGCTGGTTGAATATCCGGAGGAAGTCCCGCATGAGACCGCCGAGGATTTCGATGAATTGTCGTGGGAGTCCATTCTGGATGATGTGTTCGCAAGCAACACGGCAAAGGGCATCCAGATGTGGCGAAGCCTTTTGAACATTGCGGAGCCGTCTCTGAAAACCGACGCTAAAACTGCCGAAAAACTTCTCCCGGATTGGGATTGGCTGGATTCTCCAAGCCATGATCAAGTGCTGCTGCTTTTGACCGCGCTGGATGACGAGAGGTTTGTATCGCAGATTTTTGAGAGCGCATCCATCGGCAGATTGCAGCTTGATGTTCTGAATGCTTGTCGTGACTACGGGCAAGAAATATTAGGACAGCATTGCCTTGAACTTGCGTTGAAGAATCCCTCCCTTGAAGAAAACTGGGAGAAGCGGCTCAAGCGAGTTATCACCGTAGCGCCGTCTTCTGGAAGGTCAAAGCCGCGATCTAATCCCAGCAAGACCATTGCAGACACGAAGTCTGATGACGGCACAGTGTATCACTATTGCTCTGTTCAGGTGCAGGGAACGCGCCGCCCGTATGCGTATCTGACCGGCGGCTTGCCGCTGAAGGTTGGAGATTGGGTCGAGCTTCCGTTTGGGAAAGACGATGTGCTACGGCATGGGCAGGTCAAAGACGTTATGGATTGTACGCGCATGGTCGCGCCTTGGCCTCCGGAGCAGACAAAGACCGTCATCCGCACGATAGAAACCCCGGCAGCAGTCACGCCGACCATTGAAGTTGCTGCGTCGAAGCCCCAGAAGCGCGTAGAACAGCGAAAAAAGGCTGAAAAAGTAGAAGTTCCCGTGATTTTCGCGCCTGAAACAAGGACGGAAGAGCCGAAAGCAGAACCTCAAGTCACCGAACCTGTTGCTTCAGAAAAAGATGAAAAGAAACCTATGCCGCCAAAGAAGCTGTTCCCGTTGGGGAAGATCATTGCGGCGGTTCTGGCAGTAGCCGTGATTGCGGGTATCTCTATTTCCGTCTCAAGCCGCAATAAGCAGAGAACAGCAGCTTATGAAGCCGCCCTTCAAGAGTTGTCAAGCGGCAATTACACTTCTGCCGAGCAGGACTTCTCTTCGCTTTCCGGCTATCGGGACGCCGCATCGTTGTCCGTCTACTGCAAGTACGCCGATATGTACAAAGGCAAGACGGACTACGCGGGCGGACAGGATGAGTTGGCAGACATCACGCTGCAATATGATACGAGCTGGCAGCAGGATGTTGACGCACTGGAGACCCGCGTCAAGGGCTACAAGGCGGAGAAAGACGCCGCCGAGGAAGCCGAGCGTCAACGCATCGCTGCGGAGAATTCCGCGAAGCGGGAACGAAGTCTGAAAGACAAGTATTCCGGGAAACTGCCCGTAGAAGGGATGCCGGTGAGCTGCTTGAAATACACTTCGCTCGGCGAACCGGACAAGAGGCTGAACTGCAAAAACTTTGAAAAGTTGGAGCAGAACCAGAAGTATTTCAATGTTTACTGGTATGATGAAAACGGAGAAATAATCGCTGCTGGGATGTGCGCTCAGTGGAAAGATGACAGCGAGTATATGCTGAAATCTTTCTCGCAGTATTATCCGTCAGGCAGTAATAAAGGACAGACCTTCAATTACGGCAGTGGAAGCAACACTTCCGGAAGCCTCCGGGATGACTATGATAGCCCCGAAGACCTCTGGGAAGATAACCAAGATTGGTATGAGGACGCGGACGAAGCGTGGAATGAGTGGTACGATGATTGAACCGTAAATGAATATGAAAAACCTCTGCCGATACCTGGATAGGGTAGGAATATATGTGCAATGCTGACAGATTGACAATGACGAACGAGGCATACTAAATGAATATAAAAAATCCTCTACCGATACCCAGATAGGGCGTCGATAGAGGATTTTGTTTGTCTTACAGGTATTTGGACAAGCTTGATCTGTTGCTGAAACCGCGCGGGGGATGTCCGGGACCCTACAATCCTTATTTCATGAATACTCTATATTTTTTTCCGCACTTATCACAAGAAACAGGTAAGCTCTCACCTGTGTACAGTGTGAAAACATCTTCGTTGTTTTCTAAGGTAACTTTATTGCCGCATTCACACTGACATACAGGAATAGGAGAAAGCCTAATAGTGTTTTCATCAACATATACGGGTTCCGCATCTAAATCGATTACTTCAGGATCGTCCAGAGGAACTTCAGTTACAATATCTCCGTCACCGCTATCAAGAATATAGTGAGGGCGCTTTTTCAATTCTTCGTATTCTTCTTTAGAATGGCCCTCGTATACCTCACAGAATTCATCATAATCGTCAAATTCGTCAGCATCCAAGATCAAGTACCAACACGAGGACTGCACAGACAAAGATCCGTTTTCATACTTGATTATGAAGTCCATATACTCACCGGAACTCTCACTTGTATCAACAGTACCAGAGATTGTGAATCCAGAAATGGTGGGAGCATTTTTTACCATCAGTTCAGCTAGTTTGGCAACATCCTCGACCCATACGAATTGATAGGTTTCCTCAATTTCAATACGATTCTTTTCGAACATGGACTCGTCGTCAAACGCATACGCCAAAACAGCCGTTGCCTTTTTGATCGCTTCGTCTGTTCCAACTAATTCGATGGTGTAATTTGAGAAAGCGTTCATACAATGTTCCTCCAATTTATGTATTATGTTGGTATACTGTAATGCGATTACCACTTCATCGTGTTGCAAGATTGGTCTAAAATCAACGATTTCATAGTAATAGTACAAGTATAGTTCCTATAAATTTTGTTGTCAAGTTGCATTCTCCGTTGGTTATATTGAGAATGTTATCGTTATAGAGCATCACGACATTTTCGGCAAGGCCAACGGAAAATCCAACGCATAGAGACCTCACATGTGGAGAAAGCGGGAGATACAGGACATAAGCTTTTCCTTTACGCCACCGGCGAGATCTGCTATACAGTTTCAAAGGTCGTGAGCGTCAATGCGGATTCGATTATTGAAGAGCTTGCCATAAAAGGTTACAGCGACCTCACGCAGTTTGAGTCGGAGCAGGACGAATAACTGGAAGGAGATATTCCCATGATCGTAATTGCCTATTTGGCTCAGGAGAATGGTAAGCATTGAATAGTGCTTGGTATTTTTGCCTATCGTATCGTCTTATAATGGAAAGAAACGAAAATGGGAAAGTGGGTGCTTGGTGATAATCTCTCCGCTTTTGCAACTAGGCAATCATCTGCCAAACCTCTTAATTTAGGTCAAACTCTGCATAGGAGTCTACTGATTTTGTCCTCAGATTGAGCTCATCATGTTCTTGTCCGCTGCACGTTTCTGCGCAATTATAGCTGCAAAGCCGCTCCGCAAGCGTCAAAAGCGCCGCTTCATCCCCATTCCATGTATAGCGGATGTCATCATATCCGTGACCGAATACTTCACCGTAGCGGTTTGGGCTCGACTGATGAATGTAAGCGAGCATATTCTCAATGGCTTTCTTCCGCTCTTCCCCTGAACTGTTCAGCACTTTACGTGCGTGTTCGCAAAGTACATCATCGTTGTCCGGAACCGGATCGGCGTGATCGCCCCATGCGCTGTACTTCCGATGAACAGAGATCTTTGCAATATCATCGGTCGATGAGATGTTTTTGCTCACATCGGCAATGAACTTATCCTTCTGCGCGCGGATATCCCGCTCATGGGTGTCGTTTTCTTCATCATCGGGTTCATAGTCATCCGATACCGAATCCATGAGAAATCTGGCAAGGCCTGAAACATCTTTGAAAATGAGGGCCTGTGCCGGATTTTTCTTTTCTGCGTCGATCGTGACGGAGATCGAAGCATTCTTAGCGCTCTTGCTCCGCTTCGACAGCGGCTTTACGCTACTGACGATCGCCTTTGCTTCGATGGCATCATTGTCAAAAACGTACTTGACCAAATCCAGCGCCTTACCGGGAAGAACGCCGATTGAACCGTCTTTCGTTCTTACATCTACGATATAATCGACCTCATCCATCCAGCGGATCCGAGTTATCCCCGGGATCTTTACCAATTCGGCAACATCCCCGACCTTTACGTTTTCAATCCGCTCATTTCGGCCATCTTTGTCGAGCCCCTCAAGGTCGAATTTTACCTCATGCGCCGCCTTGATTGCCTTTACCAGATCATCGGTCATAAGCATTTTCAAATCAGCGTTGAACTGGCAATCACCGCCAGAATCGGGATAATAGTCATAGGGATTCTCTTCAAAAGAAAAAGAATGCCCGTTGTTATCTTCAACGGTGACTAAGACCGAAAAACTACTACTGCTGGAATTGGTCACAAAATCGGTTCTGATTTTCATAGTTTCCCCCTTAACTACACTCTTTTGCTGCTGTTACAGCATACGATTTCGGGCATGAGCGGGCAGCCGCCCATACACAACTCCTTCTTCCCACAAGCAGGACAAGCATTTCTCATTCTGCTTCTGAACTGCTCAAATGGTTCACTGTTCCAAGCCGCTGAAATGCTCATTTTGCGCAGTGAGACCTCGTATCGCTTATTCCGGTCAAAGCTGCACGGAACCATGGTCAGATCCGCGCCAATATAGCAGCTGTATCGTCCACCCTCGCAGGTATCCAGTGACTCAGGCACGATAGCCCTGCAAAAGTTGATCGCTCCCGGTACGCTGCAGCTATCCATCCCTACTTTGAACGGATGCCGCTTATCTACTTCGGCAAAAAAATCTGCGATTCTCGGATCGTCGGGGGTAAGCATATTTTTCCTTATCCCCTGGCCGACGGGCTTATACAGGAGAAAGATCACGGCGTTGATCCCTTGTGGAAAATCATTTCGTTTCAGGCGGCCAATCGCCTCGGCAATGCTGTTTTTGCCCAGCACATAGTGAATATTGGTTTTAACCCCGGCATCCAGCAGCTGCCTGATCGCCGAGAGCGTATACTCGCTCCGATACCAGCTGACCGCCACGGCGCCGCAATACTGCTTACATAGCTTTGCGATTTCTGGCGTCATGCCATAGCCGGACGTCGTAAAATTTGGCACGAGATTGTTTTCACGGCAGATTTTCAAAATCTCTTCAAAATTTTCGTGCTGATCAGGGTCGCCGCGTCCGCCTAATGCAAACTGGCTGCACCAGCCTTTGGACTGTTCGGCGATCCACCGGAAATCCGCGACAGACATATTGGGTTCTGCAATCATCTGGCCGCTCTGATAGCAGTCAATGCCCGCCTTTGTGCACAGTCCGCTTCTTCCGTGAATGCAGTGACCCATGATGCCAACGTCAATCAGGTGCGGATAGGAGGCCATGAAGGGATCCTTGCCGGTGTCTCTGCCGTTTTCATCCAGTATTCCGGTGCGAATGTATGCGCCGGTCTGCGTATCAAACGCGAACTTGAAGTGGTACTTCTTGTCATGGATCACATATTGCATCTTTGATCACCCGTGTTTCTTGGTGGATTGGAAGCATACTCGTAAGGCAATTTGTCCTGGTAGTACATGGAGAGCGATTTCTAATATCGTTTACTCAATAGGCGACAACTCGCCGTAAACGTGTTCTTAGATTATCACATTTGTAAGATTTTCTGTCAATGCTTTTTCAGCCTAGTGGACCGGTGACGATGCAGGTACCTTTGAATATTCTGGAATCGATGTTAGACGACCAACGAAAGTGATAGGTCCATTTCAAGCAATTTCAAATAAGTGAAAACACGCATGCGGGGCGTTTTTTAAATGTCGAGTTGAATGATTATGGACTGAGTAAGTGCACTGTGCACTAATGACAAGTTGAAAACCAATAAAATATGTGGTAAAATGCACTAACAAGAAAATGCTGGGAAGATTTGAAAGATGAATGTGTTTGCGTGTTGCTGATAATACGTGGACAATAAATTGAATTTGCAGTTGCTTGATAAATCTGGCGCTATGAAGGAACTTGACATAGAATCTTATTTTCAAAAAGCAAGGGCTTGCCGATATTCATTCATTAGCCGACAACGCATAACGCTAATTGGATCATGAGGAAGATCGCGGAGTGGACTTTTTATGAAAATTGTTGAGGACTCTCTTATCGCTAGCAGAGGAAATAACTGGGGATTGCCGCCGAGTGGCAGAAGGCCTACAAGAATACTAAGAGTGCCTATAGTTCCAAAAGAAACTCTTTTTATACTGGACGGAAAATCAGAAAAAATGTAGAGGGCAGAGCCGCGTCTGCGACCCTATTGTACGTCGGAGGGATATTTCAATGATGAGATTTAACGATTTTTTAGATGCTGCAAATACCCGTATTTGTAAAGCAGCTCCCGCCGCAAAGGTGAGTATTCGCTGGATTAGCAAGCCTCAGGAAGAAGCACGTATAGATGTCTTTGTTCAAGCAGGAAGTGCGAAAGCGGCTGTATCATTAAATGTCAGTTCTGCATACAGATCTTACGATTACGAACATCGAAACAATTACGAGTATTATAAGAGAAACGGAACGCTGGAGAACATGGCGGATATTTGTCTTGACTCATTTACGGCGGCTGCTAAGCAGGCGATATCTGCTATAAAAAATACTATTACAAAGAATGATGGCAAGGTGTTAGAAGGCGCGGCTTTTGCAAACAATTATTATATTGATCAAAAAATATCGCTGCCAGATAGCATTGAAGTGATTGGCGCGAAGGCCTTCTGGTGTTGCTCAAGTATCAAGCAGATAGTTTTTCCTCATAATTTAGTGGAAATTGGAGATTCGGCTTTTCGAGGAAGTTGTATTGAAAGTGTCGAATTGTTCTCTGGCGTGAAGCACATTCGGGCCGGTGCCTTTTTGGAATGCACACGATTGAGGAAAGTATTATTGCCTGAAGGATTGGAGGAAATCGGGAATTTTGCATTTCAGGGGTGTTACGGACTAAAAGAAATCAACATTCCCAGCACGGTTCAAAAATTCGGTAAGGCAATTTTTGAAGACTGTAAAGCATTAAAAAAGTTAACCTGCTTTGACAACTTCACTATTGAAACGGATACATTTGGAACGTTTCTCCCAACGGGATTGATTAAAAGCTTGGAAACTCTTGAGAATAAAATGACGACATCTGCTTTTCAGAAGTATGTTTTAGTGGATAAAGTATGGTCCAAATTAAATCTTGAGACACAAGCATCATTTTTTGTCAAAAGGAACTCGAAGGGCTCGTTATTCTGCTACAGTAAATGCATAAAGAAAGATGATGTTGAGCAACTTGGAGAATCTTTGCTTAAAAAGGCGGCGGTTGATAAGTCTAATGATCTGAATCGGGCATTATATAATTTTATAACTTTGTTTCACGATTTATCCAGTAGAGAGCAAGCTATTAAGATGCTGACTATCCTTAAAAATCGGAAAAACACAGAAAAGCTGATCGCAGGGCTTGAACAATTGGGTGCTATAAAGCAATTATTCAATGAAGTGTCAGACGTTCAAACGCCAAGTGGTGTTGCTCTTACTCCCAGATCAGAAGAACTGAGTTATGAAACAATCGACTCTCTTGATGATGACTTTTTTGCTGATATGGTGGATTTTGACCTACATACTCCCATAAAAACAAAACTAAAAAAAGTCATTGTCACCGTTAATGATCTGAAGTTTATCGTGAAATTCCAGAGCAATCAAACGCTAAATAACGAATTGTCAGGGCTTTCAACAGAAATGTACGATCCCTTCTATGTCATTGATAGCGGGATGTATGAAGAATTTAGCGAGACGGCAGATTGTCAGCCTGACGGACGACCGCATATATTAATTGACGCAAAGGCGGATCATATTTCCACTGAGGTTTTTATAAAAAGACTGAAATTTTTTGCAAAAACAGTTGATTCCCTTCGGAATGAGAATGTTCTCAGAGCAATGATAGAAATGATGCCGAAAAAGAAAAACGGAACCTTATTCGTCAAGAGAACGTCAGTGATTGCTCCTATAATGCTTGCAGATAGCTTTTTAGGCTTTTATGTGCTCTGCGCAAAGGCCATAAAGGACACGGAGGCAGAAATTAACTTAAAGTATTATTCCTTCAGGCGAATGGAAGAAGTTCATGATTTTTTAAAAACGGCGAATGACGCTCTTAGGAGCATCATGAAATATGAGACGCTTTAGAAGCAAATATTGTCGTTGTACTATAGGAGGTCTCGGCGCTTTTTTGCTTGACTTGGGTTACTCTTTAGCGCTCTTAATTCCGCCATCCCCGTGTGTTACTAGGCTTTTGCGGTAATCTATGCGGTCAAAAACGCTTCCTGGTGAATACTCACCACCGCTGGTCGGGAAGCGTTTTTCATTACTGTTGGTCTCTTTACAACTCTGTGGGGGGTAAAGAGATAAGGTAAGATAAGGGACCTGTTGACAAAAGCAAAAATTCTGCTGAAACCCACAGTGGTTCCAGCAGAACAGTAAATTTGGAAATAGCGAAAGATGGCATTTACCATCCTCTTGAGGTTTAGGGCCATGGCGGCAAGGAGGCATTCTTCCGTAGCTGCAAGAATGCCCCTTTTTCGAATCCTTGAAATACAGTGTTCCCGTTTCAAGACGGAGAAGCTGCCCTCGGCCCAGATTTTACGAAGCCGCATCATGGCCAGGTATTCTGGAGTTCCCACGCGCTGATGCCCTCTGAAAAATGCCGGATAGCAGCTGCTGGCCAGCACTCTGCGCCGAATTCCAGCCTTGTCAAAACAGCTCGGCCGTTTTGGACAGCGCATACAGAAATCGCCCTCGACCTGGTAGCAACGCAGATATTTGCCCGTCGATTTGCTGCAATTTAGCCTGTGGTATGTAAGAGGAACTCCTTCCGGACAGATGAATGCGTCGAGCTGTGGATCGTAGGAGAATCCATATTTCTCAGGTGGATTGGAGAACTGAATTGCGGGGATATATCCGGTAATGCCCAGAAGCTCCAGCCCTCGGTGAACAGCGCCCGTCTCATATCCGCGATCCAGAGCAAGCCGGCTCATTGGGATACCAAGATTGATTTGCCGTTCCAAATGCCGCAAGACCAGAAGGCTTTCCTTCTCATTGGCAGGATATACATCAACGCCTGTTAAAATGCCGTGTTTGCAGTCCACAGTTGCTTCCATCAGATACCCGATGCCGCGTTTGCTGCCGTGATTGATATAACCGCTGTCTGAATCTGTTTGGCTGGTGGTACGGCACTTCCTTACAATTTTTGTTGGCGGCTTTTTGAAGCACGGCTGATTGGAAAGCTCTTCATCCAAAGAATCAAGATAGCTTTGCATACTCTGTTCAACTTCTATTTCTACATTGATCCAGCTTTCTCTTGATACGTTGGCCGGAATGTAGCTTCCATCCGCAGCCATAGCTTCTCCGTCGATCAGCCCGCTGTCTATGCATTGCTCGACTATTTCATAGAAGGCTTTCTGAAAGAGATCGCTCTGCTGCCATTTTCGTGTTCTGGTCTTGCTGAATGTGGAGTGATTCGGGATCGTGTCATCCAGTTCAAATCCGCAAAACCACCGGTAGGCGATGTTGAGCTGAACTTCCTCTACCAACCGCCGCTCCGATTTGATGCCATACAGGTATCCGATCAAGAGCATTTTGAACATACTGACAGGGTCGACAGATGGACGGCCTGTTGCCGGATAATATGGTGCCAGAAGATCATAGATGAAATCAAAGGATACCATCCGCTCGATCTTCCGCAGCAGGTGGGTTTCTGGAATCAGTGACTCTATATCTACGAAAATCATTGCCATTTGTCTGCTTTGGCGTCCCATCATGCTGCATCCCTCCTTGTGGTTATTCTACCATAGAACGGACGTATTTGCTACCTTTGTCAACAGGTCCCGTATCATGCGTAAAATGGGGTTGTTTCCGCCCGGAAAACCGAAAAATACATATAAGCC
>OHNK01000311.1_pt1 | contig 36764 bp, 29 predicted proteins | sample 1569551 | NCBI WGS metagenome assembly OHNK01 (sample SAMEA3879518, study PRJEB24766) | human gut metagenome | biome: human-associated habitat; feature: feces | place: USA | collected 1985/1987 | reverse complement strand
AAGTTGAATGCTTATGGGTTTTTTTTGAAAACTGTATTTTCTGATACCTAAATATATTTGAAAACCGTAAAATATGATGTTAATAATCACTTGAAAACCGAAGAACGCTATGTTTAAATGAGGAATAGATATTAGAAAATAATAATTATTGAATATATATGGTGAGGAAAAATATGAAACAAGGTGTATTTATAACATTTGAAGGAAATGATGGATCAGGAAAAACAACTGTATGTAAAGCGGTACAAGAAGAATTAATCAAAATGGGATACGATTGTATCTATACAAGAGAACCCGGAGGAAGTAAGATTGCCGAATCTATTCGTAATATATTATTAGATGTAAATAATACGGAGATGGATGATCGTACAGAAGCATTATTATATGCAGCAAGTCGTAGACAACATTTAAAAGAAGTTGTTCTTCCGGCATTGGAAAATAAGAAGATCGTATTGTGTGATCGCTTCATTGATTCTAGTTTGGCATACCAAGGAATTGCACGAGGTATTGGTTTAAAAGAAGTGTGGGATATCAATCAGTTTGCGATTGATGGATGTATGCCAGAAAAGACATTGTTTTTATCTGTTAGTGTAGAAACGGGTAAAAAACGTATGAATCTTCGTGGCGACTTGAATCGTTTGGACCAAGAAGAAAGTTCATTCCACAAAGCTGTACGTCAAGGCTATGAAACATTAGTTTCTATGTATCCAGAACGCATTGAAGTGATTGATGCCGAGCCTTGTAAAGAAGAAGTTTTAAAAAGTGCTATGGAATGTGTTTTAAAGGTTATTAAAGAACATGAATAAAGAGTATTTAAAAAAAGCACAACCTGTTGTGTATCAGACGTTGTCGAATGCTTTAAAGAATCAAAGAGTTGCGAATGCCTATTTATTTCACGGGCCAAAAGGCTCAAGCAAATTAGAAACGGCCATCTTATTTGCGCAAAGTATTATATGTGAGCATACGGATAATGATGGATTTGCATGTCAAGAATGTGAAAGTTGTAAACGTATAGAGAACGAAGAATCTTTAGACTACATGATTGTATCGAATGATCGTATTAAAAAGAAAGATATAGTGGATTTGCAGACGTTTTTTGAATCAACGAGTGCAGGAAAACAAAATGCTCGAATCTATATTCTAGATCATTATGATAAGGCTACGCCAGATGCTTCAAATAGCTTGTTGAAGTTTTTAGAGGAGCCAAGTGAAGGGATTTATGGTATATTAATTGCGGATGAAAAATCCAATGTATTACCGACTATTCAATCTAGGTGTCAGGCTATTCATTTTAAACCGGAAAGCTGTGAACACTTATTGCTTGAAAATACAAGTGAAGAAAATGCGAAGATGCTTGCAGAATCTGGATATACATATGATAAGGCAATTGAATTATTGTCTTTACCTGATTTTGAAGAATTAAAACAAATTGCACTTGAATATATTGAACATGCCTCTTCATTTGTAGAAATTGAAAAAATGCAGACAAATGTATTTGTGAATAAATCAGATCGTATGAATAAGGATTGGGTACAGTTGTGGATTCAGTGGGTTTTATTCTATGTAAAAAATGATAGGGTAAATTTACCTTTAGAAAAAAAAGTAAAACTATATTCGATTTTGGTTGAAAATATGGATATGTTGTATCGACCAGTCGATTTAGGTTTATTTATGGATAAGCTTTATTATGATATTAGGAAGGCTGTGATTTAGTGAATACAGAAGGAAAAGTAACATATAAATATATTGTTTATATACAGTTTGAAGAATCAAAAAAAGCCTACACTTTTGGATCAGATGTTAAATATTATACAAATGATGTTGTCGTTGTAGAAACTGTACGTGGGCAAGAACTAGGAAAGGTTTGTGTGCCAACGGTTGATTTTGATGCTTCGAAAGTAAAGGGAGATATTAAACCGGTATTGCGTAAGGCAACAACAGAAGATATTAAGTGTAAAGAAGAAAATGTAGAAAGAGATAAAGAAGCAATGAAGATTTGTCACGAGTGTGTCGCAAATTTGAAGTTAGATATGCATTTAATCAGCTCAGAATATACATTGGATCGTACAAAAGTCATTTTTACGTATGTGTCGGACGATCGTGTTGATTTTAGACAACTATTGAAAGACTTAGCTCAACATTTACATTGTCGTATCGAGTTAAGACAAGTAGGGCCAAGAAACAAAGCTAAAATCGTAGGTGGAATTGGAAATTGCGGTATGGAATGTTGCTGCTCAAGATTTATGTCAGATTTTGATACGGTATCTATTAATATGGCAAAAAATCAAATGTTGGCATTGAATATTCAGAAATTGAGTGGTCAATGTGGAAAGCTAATGTGTTGTTTACGTTTCGAAAATGAAGAGTATACAAGAATGCGTAAAGATTTACCAAAGATGAATTCGATTGTGAGTTATCAAGGTAAAAAATATCGTATTTCAAGTATGAATGTGCTTCAAAAACAGGCAAAACTAGAAAACAAAGAAGAAGTCTTGTTTGTGGACTTTAAAGAATTGTGGCCAGATAAGGATTTTAACAATGATTAGACAGAAGAGTTTTGAATCGAATACTTCCACATTGTATTTGGTTCCTACGCCTATTGGCAATTTACAGGAAATGACACCTAGAGCTCTAGATATTTTAAAAGAAGTGAGTGTGATTGCGGCAGAAGATACGCGAAATACAAAAAAACTTTTAATGGCATATGGCATTGATACAATGTTGATGTCGCATCATGAACATAATCAGCAAGTTAGTATTCCAAAAATCATTGAACGATTGGAAAATGGTGAAGATGTTGCGGTAGTATCCGATGCAGGTTATCCCTTGGTTTCAGATCCAGGGCAAAAATTAGTTCAAGAAACCATTTCACATGGATTTAATGTGGTTTCAGTCTCAGGTGCGAATGCGGCTATGAATGCATTGGTTGCGAGTGGATTGAGTTGTTATCATTATTTATTCTATGGCTTTTTAGACAATAAGAGTTCAAAAAGAAAGAAACAACTCGAAGAAATCAAAACAATTCCTTATACAATGATTTTTTATGAAGCACCCCATCGTATTGAAGATACTCTACAAGATATGTTGGAAGTATTGGGAAATCGTCAAATGTGTTTAGCTAGAGAACTCACAAAAGTGCATGAAGAATATATTCGTGGAACCATTGAAGAAGTGTTAGAGGTAGCGGCTACTTGTAAAGGTGAAATGGTTATTGTCATGGATGGATTTAAACAAGATGAAGTTGTATTTGATATGTATACAGCCATTACGAAAGTGGATGAATATATTGAATCTGGAATGCGTACAAAAGAAGCGATTGGTTTAGTTGCCAAAGAAATGGCTTGTAAAAAGAATGAATTATATGAAGCTTATCATAAAAGATAGGCTTTTTTCTTTTATATAAAGCAAATAATGTTGTTACAGAAATTAAATGTAAAAAACAATTGAATATGTTTCAGAAAGCGTTATAATGGTTTACATGAAAGAGAAGAGGAAGAGTTATGAATAAGAGAAGTGTATGTGCCTTAGGTATGGCATTTGTACTTGCAGGATGTTCTGCAGGTGGATCGGGTTCTGGTAAAGAACAAACATTAACAGTTGGATTGTTTACAGAAATGAATGGAGATTTTTCTCCTATGTATTATCAGACCGTTAACGATCACAATGTAGTTAACTTGGTATATCAAGGATTGTTGGCATATGATAAGGATGCCAATTTAGTTCCCGAATTGGCAGAGGATTTACCTACTATTAGTGATGATGGTACAACAATGACATTTAAATTGAAGAAAGGTGTTAAATTCAGTGATGGATCTAAATTTACTTCAAAAGATGTAAAAGCAACGTTTAGCGTTATGGCTGACCCAAGTTATACAGGACGTTTTTCAAGTAATGTTGATTTCTTAAATGGATATAGCGAATATCATGATGGAGATGCCAAAGATGTCTCAGGTATTGAAACACCCGATGATTATACAGTAGTATTCCATATGGCAAAGCCAAAAATTGATGCAGAATCGACTTTGGGAATACAAAAAATTTGTAGTGCAAAAACATTGAAGTATAAGAAGGGAAAAACTTCAAATGTTGAAAAGAACAATAGTAATCCTGTTGGTACGGGTCCTTATAAATTAAAATCATTCTCTAAAACAGAGGGAGCTTCATTAGATCGAAATGAAAATTTTGAAGCTAAGGATGGAGAATACCAAATTTCTAAGATTATGATCAAGAAAACGGAGACTTCGACTGAAATCAAAGAATTGGAAAATGGAACAATCGATTATATTCCAGATGTAGTGGAAGCGAATAAAATCAACACAGTAGCCAAAGACAAAGATAAAGGTTTGACTATGGATTCGTATCCAAGTGATCGTGAAGACTTCTTGTTTATGAATACAGCAGCAGGGGCATGCCAAGATCAAGCAGTACGTCAAGCTTTGGCTTATGGATTTGATCGTGAAGCCTATATCGCAAGCTATTATAAATTAGATGATAAAGATGCTAAATTGGCATATGTACCAGGCTTGTTTGGTAACCCAGTATCTGGCGGAAATGGTGCATATGTTCGTGGTGAAGAAAAAGTTGATGGGGCTACTTACTATGATTATGATGTAGAAAAAGCTAAACAAATCTTAGACGATGCGGGATGGACTGTTGGTAGTGATGGTATTCGTGAAAAAGATGGTCAAAAATTAAGCATTAAGTTCTTGGCTACAAAAGAAAAAGATGCGATGGATACAATGATTCCTATGTTACAAAAACAATGGGGAGAACTTGGTGTCGACTTCAAGGCAAACACAATGGAATTTAATACAGTTATTGCAACTGTAAGTGATGATTCAGCTGTTGGTGATTGGGATGTATCTTATTTAGGAAACTCTTTTACAAGCCCTGAAGATACAAGCGTTGATTACTTTATTCAATCACAAGGCGTAAATAACCTTGCTCGTTTAAAAGATGATGAATTAGATTCATACTTAGCTGCAGGTGCTTATACAGCTGATAAAGAAGCATCAACAGCTGCTTACTTAAAGGCTTATGTTCGTCAAGCGGAACTATGTGCATACTTACCAACAGATGGTGTACAAACATATTGTTTGCGTAATAAGAAAGTAAAAGGTTTGAATACATCTTCTACACTTATTTGGTCAGAATCAATGGCTACAGCTTATATTGATGATTAATAGTAAAAGGGGCTATAACAGATAAAAACGTTTTAGTTTAAAAAAGGACCGAATATTCAAGACTTAAAAAATCTGAATATCGGTCTTTCTTTTGTTTGTGCAAAAATAGCTGGTTAATTGTAATGTATATCATATATCGTTCCAATTCTCTTTGTGTTTATCTTATGAGATGTCTCAAAAACTGGAAGATGCTTAAATATACCATATATTCTGGTATTGCAGGATATGAAAGCTTGAATTCTATTAAAATGAAGCCAAAGAAAATTTTTCGACTGAGCAGGCTAAAAGATATATGACACAACAAAGTATCTGAAGTGAATAAATTTTCGAACAGATCAAAGAAGACAATCATTATGATAAAAACTAAAGATATTACTTGTATGTATCGATCATAATTTAAGAAGATATCACACTCGAAAACTAGAATTTCAGAAAAATAATAAGATAAAAAGAAAGGAGCTAAACTCCATAAGTAATAAAAATTACTTATTCGTCATGGCTCCTTTTTAAATCGTTATGACTTGAATGTTTTGATTGTTTAGTTCTTGAACGTAAGAAGAATCAATAGAATGATCCGTTATAACAGTTTTTATTTTATCTTTTAAATTTAATGGTACAACACCACGTTTAGAAAATTTATCGCTTTCTGTTAGCACGATTATTTGTTCGGCTTGATGCGACATATCACGTACGGCTTGTGCTCGCATTTGATCACGATTTGAAAAGCCAATTCTAGAATCATATCCATCTGTGCCGATGAAAAAATAATCGACAAAAAAGTTGGATACACATTCTTGAACCATTGGACCTACCATAACTTGTGAATCTTGTTGATAAATTCCGCCTAAAAGAATAATTTGAAAATTTGATTTTCCACGAATATATTCTGCGATAAAAGCACTGTTTGTGATAATGGTTAAGTCTTTATGAAGTTGAGTTAACGTATCCGCTAAAAGTGCGCAACAACTACCACTTTCAATCATAATTGTATCGCCTTCATGAACAAGTTCAGTAGCTTTTAAAGCTATTTTTTTCTTTTCTTCATAATGATACGCGATTCTACCGTTGATATCATCTGTGCTACATAACACAGCATGCCCATGTTCACGCTTGATGATTCCTTTAGCTTCTAATGCATCCAAATCTTTGCGGATAGTCACTTGGGAAACACCTAGGTATTCAGCAAGTTGAGAAACTTCGATTCTCTTTTCAGATGTCAATAATTCTAATATTTTATTTGTTCTATTTTTCATTTACGTTGATTCCTATCATTTTGTTTATATAATAAGTGTTTTTGATTTCAAATGAAAGTGAAATTTAGAAAAAAGCGTTAATGTTATTTTCTTTAAACATATTTAAATATTCTTTTAAATCTTCTGGATGATATGAAGGAACATTTTCATAATCGTATTTTATATTTAAAAGATGATATTTATTTTCTCCAAATTGATGGAACGGTAGAAGTTGACACTTGTTTATACCAATGTTGTGAAGTGTTTTTGAAAATTCTTTTGCGTCATCCAAAGAATCATTAAAACCAGGTATAACAGGGATTCGAGGAAGAACTGTTTTGCCATTGGCGATGGCATGTTTCATGTTCAGTAATGGTAACTTATTAGAAACACCTGTACCTTCTATATGTTTATCTTGGTTCCAGTGTTTCATATCAAAAAGAATGTAATCCACGTATTCCATGACGTGATCAAATGTTTCCTCTGTCGCAAAACCGGTTGTTTCACAACATGTATGAATTCCTTCTTCTTTAGCGGCTAAGAGTAGTTCCCTTGAAAACTCAGGTTGAAGTAAAAGCTCACCTCCAGAAAGTGTTAGACCACCACCACTTTCTTCATAGAAGGCTTGATCTTGTAAAACAATTTTAAGCACTTCTTCCACAGATTTTTGTTCGCCTTGTGCACTTAATGCGTTTTTTGGACATTCATATACACATTTTTTACATCCACTACACAGACTATGGTTGATTTTAATGGATTTATCAATTATTTTCATAGCGTTTTTTGGACAGGTTTCAATGCAATGATGACAATTTATACATTTTTTTTTGATCCCAAAGAATTTGTGTTTGTATAAGCTGACTTTCAGGATTTGCACACCACTTACAACGAAGAGGACATCCCTTTAGAAAAACGGTAGTACGAATGCCTGGACCGTCATTTACACTGAATTTTTGAATGTTAAAAATAATTCCTGTTATATTTCGATTTGTTGTTGTCATTTTAATTTCCTCATATAGAGTATAAACATTTCAAAGAAGAAAAGCAATGATTATAGTTACAAATGAAAGCATAAAATATTTTAAATGAAATTAAAGTTGACATGAAATGCGTGTAATGCTATTTTTAAATTGCGAATAAAAGAACATAAAGTTACGAATGAAACGTAATAGGAGGACGGATATGGAAAATGTAGAACATTTTGGAACATTGACAGAACGAATGAAAGAATTTCGAGAAGAAGTTTTAGATGAAAAACCTTATATTGATGCACAACGTGCAATTCTAGCAACTCTTGCTTACAAAGAAAATTTAAATCAACCACGAGTGATGGTTCGAGCTAAAATGCTAGAAAAAGTTCTCGATAATATGAGTATATATATTGAAGACAAATCTCTTTTAGCAGGAAATCAGGCAACTAAGAATCGTAATGCTCCTATTTTTCCTGAGTATACTATGGAATTTGTTATGAATGAATTGGATCAGTTTGAGAAAAGGGATGGGGACATATTCTATATCACTGAAAAGACCAAGGAACAACTTAGAGAAATTGCGCCATTCTGGCAGAATAACAATTTGCGTGCAAGAGGAGAAGCTCTTCTTCCTGAAGAAGTTCGTGTTTTTATGGAAACAGGTGTATTTGGAATGGAAGGTAAGTTAAATGCAGGAGATGCGCATTTGGCGGTGAACTATGAGCGTATTTTGAAGGATGGATTAAGAGGATACGAAAAACGTGTAAAAGAATATAAAGCTACTCTTGATTTAACAAATCCAGATAATGTTGACAAGTATTGTTTCTATAATGCAGTTCTTATAGTACTGAAAGCGGTGCGTAATTTTGCGAATCGTTACAGCGTTCTTGCGAAAGATTTAGCAGAAAAAGAAATGAATCAAAAAAGAAAAATTGAATTATTGGAGATTAGTAGAATTTGTTCAAAAGTTCCATATGAACCAGCAGAAACATTTCAAGAAGCGGTACAATCCGTATGGTTTATTCAATTGATTTTACAAATTGAATCCAATGGACATTCTTTGAGTTATGGCAGATTCGATCAATATATGTATCCATATTATGATCGAGATATTAAAAATGGCACTATTAAAGAATCTGAAGCCTTGGAATTGTTGACATGCTTGTGGATAAAGACACTTACAATCAATAAAGTTCGTTCTCAATCCCATACGCTAAGTTCGGCAGGATCTCCTATGTATCAAAATGTAACGATTGCAGGCCAAACAACAGATAAAAAGGATGCAGTCAATGATTTGAGTTTTTTAGTTTTGAAATCTGTTGCACAGACAAGATTGACACAACCAAATTTAACTGTTCGCTATCACAAGAATATCAATAAACATTTTTTGGATGAATGTGTAGAGGTTATGCGTTTAGGCTTTGGAATGCCAGCATTAAACAATGACGAAATTATAATTCCTTCCTTTATGGATTGGCAAGTTAAAGAGGAGGACGCCTATAATTATAGTGCCATAGGCTGTGTAGATGTGATTTTCCCGTTGATTTGTTCCGTTCGTTGATTTGTTCCGCTCAGATAGGATATTTTCCCTTTGATTACTTCCGTTCGTGGATTTAATTTGTTCCGTTCAGAATTTTAATTAGTTCCGTTCGGGAAATTTGATTAGTTCCGTTCGGACGATGGCAAATTCAACATTTAGTTCTCAATTCGGAGTATAGAAGGAAACAATGTATAAATCGAAACGCAGCCTCAAAGTGTACGAGGCACCACTTGGTTTAAATGGTAAGCAGCAAGTTCCAAGAATTCAGCTTCAAGGTCAGTGGCTCGAAGCACTTGGATATCACGTGGGCGATAAAATTGATGTTCAGTGTACTGGTGACACGATCATCATCAATAAAATGTAGACTATATAAAACAAACAAGCGTCGGCCAATGAGTCGGCGCTTTTCTAACATATTATATAAGATAAAAATAGTGAAAAAAGATGAAACGTGTAGACGAAACAATATAAAAGAGCCATAATATCGGTATATGAGCCTTTATATTATGCATATACAACTTTGATATCTGGGATGTTTAGATGAGTGTTTGAGGTTCTTCTTCAGATGCTCGGTAATTCAATTGCCGAGTAGTTCACGGAATTTTGTATGTTTGGATGTTGCCTTATAAAGCTGAAGATGAAGTTGAAGAAGAAAATGAATCTATAGACATACAAGCTTAATTCATAAATTAGGTCAAATCTAGCATTTTTCGACTTTCAAAATGGTAAAATATAGGTGTAAAAGGGAAATGATAAAAAATTAAGGCAATTTGCCTTAACAAAAAATAGATCAGGAAAGGATATATTATATATGAAAACAAAACAAATTTTAATGGCAGGAGCACTAGCTCTTAGTATGGTATTATCAGGTGGAATGTTGACAGGATGTTCTAATTCTTCAAACACAAAAGATACAAAGACATCCGAAGTTGCCAAGAAAAAAGAAGTAAAAACAATTGGTCAAAAAACCAAGGATTCAAAATCTTTGAAGATGACAAACAATACCGGAAAGAAAATCACAGTATTTGAAACAAAATCAAGTTCAGAAGAATCTTTCAGTGATAACTTGTTGGAAAATGGAGATGCTGTAAAAAACAAAGAAGAACGTACTTTGTATTACACGGTCAAAGAAAATGACAAGTTGGATGTAAAAGTAGGATTACAGGATCAGGACAAAACATTCGTATTTAAAGATGTAGATACAGAAGATACAAAGAAAGTGGATGTTTCTTTAAAGGATGATAAAGTCAATCTAGATGTAACGAAAAAAGATGGCACTACTGCCACTTTAACACCAAGTGAAGATTCTGCTAAGACAGAGGAAGAAAAAAAGGATGAGTCTGAAGTAAAGCAGGAAGAAAAGAAAGAAGAAACCGCAAAAGCCGATACTTCTAACAAATCAAATTCTTCAGAATCAAAGAAGAATAACACAGCTTCAACTTCGAACTCAAGTTCAAACAAGAACAATTCAAGCTCTAGCAGTTCCAAACCTTCTTCTAAACCTTCAAACAGTAGTAACTCTAGTTCATCTAAACCATCAAATAACAATAGTTCAAACAGCTCAAAACCAGCCGAACATACACATAACTGGGTGGCTCAGTACAAGACAGTAAATGTTCCTGAAAAAGGACACAACGAACAGGTTTTGGTACAGGCTGCCTATGATGAACAGGTTCCAATTACTGAGATGAAAGCATTTGATATTTGTAGCACATGCGGAGCAGAACTAACTAGTGCTACTGCTTCTGCTCATGTGAAAAACCATATGATTAATGGAGAAGATAAAGGTGGTTGGCACACTGAATGGCGTGAAGTAGTAACAGGATATAATACGGTTCATCACGATGCAGTCTACGAAACAAGATATGTTGTTGATTCACCTGCTACGACAAAACAGGAATTGACAGGCTACAAGTGCAGTGGCTGTGGAAAAACAAAAGCTAACTAAATATAGATCAAAAGACAGAATATAGGAACTCAGATTGAGTACCTTTTCTGTCTTTCACACGCAATAAAACGGGGAGTACCCATACTATTGCACCAAAAGAAAGTAGTTATAAGAAAGGGTGGCGAAATATGAACAGATACAGTTTATTTGATGTACCTTAAATTAAATTGAAATAATATCAATATTTTTCCTTTCAGAATATTGATAGTACGAAACACTCAAAAAATCAAGATTTCTAACGTTAGAGATTTTTATAAGGGATAGAGATAGAAATAAACAAAGGGGAAATAAATGAATTAAGGCAGTTTGCCAGGACCTGTTGAAAGAGGAACTTCATTTTGCCGGGTTGTTTGATAATTTACAGATTGTCTCGCTTCTTACGGATTTGGAAAGTCTTTTATAGGAGGTAGATTAATATGCCAAGACAGAAAAAAGATGCAAAAATCCTTAATATCAAACTAGCAAGAGAGATTAGCGATCAGCTGGAACAGTTTTGCGAAGAATCAGGAATGTCTAAAACTATTGCGACAGAGAAGATTCTATCGAAGTATTTTGAGGAATATTTCAGTAGACCGGAAGAAGAGCGCACACTTTTCAAATAAGAATATTTAAGAATGCCCACAGGCCTAATAAGCTTGTGGGCATTTTCATGCCTAAATAAAACATGTATGTAAGATTTCTTTTGAGTTGCAATTGGGAAAAAGCGTGGATTTACAGGCAAAATTACAACATTCAGTTTGAGGCTGTATGGGAAACAAAACATGTTGTCTGATTCTGACATATAGTATATGCCAAAGTAATTTATCCCTAAAAATAGGGACAAAATTAGGCACAAACAAATTATGTATTCAAAAAGGAGGAAATACATGGAGAAAATTGAATTCACAAACCCGGAGAGCAAGGAACTTAACGAAGAAGTAAGGAACTACCTTGAATTGATGAGGGATACGGAAGCCCTTATTGGTGACGGGATGGAGAAGCTGAAAGGGGCCAATTGGGCAAAGCTTTGGAGCAGCCTTGACAAGTTGGTTTTTTATCCGAAGACATACGAAGGAAATTTGGCTATTTTCAGAACTCGATACGACATTCGATACGTAAGCTTATTTACGAAACCAGCGTTTTGCTGTGATCAGGAAGCAGATTTTGAGCTTGGTGGCATCCTTAGATCATGGCTTGATGATGGTCAGAAACGTGGCTATTCGCTTCTTATTAACACGACCATCAATGAATTTTGGGGACATGCCATTTTTATCGATCCAGATACGGGGCATATTGCGCCTGTGATGACGGATTATGATGCGGAGCACCGTACCTATAAATTGTACTGATCAGCATCGATCTCGACCGAATCAGGGAACATTTTCCTGTATTCATCAACTAATTTTCGGAATATGTAACGAGTAATGGGTTTATTATCCGGAAGCTTACCTGCCAGTAATTTCATCGCTTGGCGTTCAGTGATCTTGTGCAGGCAATATTGTTCTATGACATCAAATTCTTTTCGCTGTAAGCTCATTAGTGATATACGGCGTTTCGGTCTTCCAGAAGCTTTCCTGTGACCAGGAAGCTGCTCGATAGGCTGCGCCTGACGATAGTTATAGATTTGGCTAAGTGTTCCGGATAATAGCTCATGGTCGTGGGTATCATCTTTGTCGTCATATTCAAGTGATGGGATTCGCAGGTGGATCTGTTTGTCTTGAAGGAGTTTTAGCGTTTTTTGTATTTTGGGCAAGGTGCCGCCAAGTACATAAATATTTGCTACATATAACGTATCGCCACTTTGAATAGGGCGACGTGGTGAAATATCGCCCTTAAGTGTGTCGCTGTCCGAATAGACAGAACGAGCCACGTCGCAACATTTTATGTAGAGGTAGTTGTGTTCTGAGCCGAGCCAGTGGGTTGTATCTGGCAAATGCTTGCGTGCTATTTCGTATTGTTCGTTTATATTTTCAATTCGCGTATTACGAAACAACCACCACTCGCTCATGGCACAGCCTCCTCTCATTTGCAATGGTTACTAGTACTAACCAACACATTATATCATATTATTTAAAATTGTTGTCCGAAAATTAGAAGTTTCAAAAAAATAAAAGAAAGCCGCATAAATACAGTATTTACAGATGAATTCATGTCTGAAAATCATTTGAAAATGGTCGTTTATTTGTATGTGAAAATAAAAGCACATGAGAAATCAAGCATATTAATTGCGAAGGCGAAAACAAAAATAAACAGGAAGGAGAAATCATTGAAATCACATAAACGAAAAATCGAAGAAGGGCGTTGTCAGGGATACGGGAAAGACTATACCCCATTTATTCTGGTCAGAGAATATAAGGGGCGGGGTACAGCATCAGTCATCTGGGATCCCTTTGAAGAAAGATTGATCCACTGCCTGTCGCAGACAGAAGTTGCGGTGTATGAAACAATCCGCTGGCAGGACAATGTGGAACATATCCGCGAACAATATCTTTTAGATACAGATAGGATGAATGCCATTGCAGAAGAACTTGGGATGAAGAAAGCTCCATGGTGGACCACGGATTTTCTGGTAGATTACGATGATGGAAGCAAGACGGCGTTCTCAGTCAAATACGACAGAAGCGCATTTGATCCGAATAAACGTACCTACCGTGGAAAAGAATCAAGGCTGCACAATCTGGTAATGCGTCAGAGAGCAGAACAGATCTATTGGGAATCTCAGAAAGTGAGGTTTAAGCTGGTAACGAACGAAGATATTAATCAGGAGCTTGTGTGGAATGTAAAAAGCGTCATGAGCTATTACGAATCATTTAAGGTGATCAGCAAAGAACAGAAACTGAAATATCTGATTGCACATAAATATGTATATATTCCGATGGATAAACAGATTTTGGATTTCCATGAGATTGTAGAGCGTGCTGGTTTCAACATTGATGAGCTGTATAAGCGAGTATTAGTGGCACGTGACCTTCATGAAGAAATTACAGAAAGGAGAGAACATAATGGAAGAATTAAAAAATAACGAAACATCCGAAAAGAAAGAGACGATAGAGCCGCTGGAAGTTATCACTCTTGAAGGCGATGAAAATCAGGTGGCTGAAGAAAAAATGGATTCACCTGTTATCAGAAGAGGTGACATCTATAGAATTGAGGAGGATGAATGGCGTGTTTTTATTGCAAAGGCTAAGATGGTGGCTGTTATCAATGTGAATACGCATGAAATTAGAAAAATTAAAACCAATATTTTTATTGAACATGTCAAAGACAAACTATACGAAAGTGTCAGTAAAGAAGCAGACCATTCATATACTGTTTTACCTGAAGAAATGGAAATAGTTAATAAACGAGCAGACATTCTGGATTCAATCATTATTGAAGAAGAGGAGCGTATTGAACGTCTTCTAACCAAACGAATGCCAAAAAATAAATTTGATACTAAAGCTATACTGCTAGGCGTTAGTAAAAGACAGTTGAGACGTATGCTCCTTTCGTATTTACTTTCCGGCCGCAATAAGTTCAGCCTTGTGGACCAGCGTAAGAATAATAGCAGACCAAAGAATAGTCATTCAAAAGACTACGAGAATCCAAGGAATGACGTTGACGAAATCCTCAAATATGGTCTTAAGATGTTCGTAAAGTATGGAAAACCGGGAATGGCATATGACGCAGTTCTGCGCCGGTATTTTCGCGAACCGGTCGAGGCACCAGATGGTTCTTCTGTCAAGATGGTAACACTCCCAGAAGAGGAAAGATCAGTATCATACAAGATGCTCTACAACTATATCAGAAAGCATACAGAAGACTATTCCTGCATGGGAAAAGATGAGAGAGACAAGCAGAACAATAACAGACAGCTGGTTGGAAACAGCAGAACCGGAGTCTATGAATTGGGACAGATTGTTGAAGCAGATGAGATGGAGCTTGGCTGTTATGTAGTCGACCAGAATGATGGAGAAACTGTTCTTGGAAAAGCTGTCGTATACTGTATGGTCGAAGTATTGAGTGGAATCTGCATCGGTGCATATGTAAGTCTTGAAAATAACAGTATGCGTGGCTTTCAGCAGGTGTTTCTGTCACTCCTGGAACCGCATAAGAACCAGACGAAAGGCTATAACATTGACTATGATGAGGAAGACTGGCCGTCCATGATCGTACCAAACGAGATCCGTTGTGACCGGGGCTCAGAGTATATGTCCAAGGCATATAGCAAAGCAATGGGGGAACTGGGCATCCGTAATACTCCGGTTCCACCCGGATGCGGTTCCTTAAAGGGGGTTGTCGAATCCTTCAACGGACTGGTTCAGACCTATTTAAAAGCACAGTTAAAGAATAACGGATATGTAGAAGACAAATACCGTGGTGGTGACCTGGCGAAAGGGGCTGCATGTCTGACACTGGAAGAAATAAGAGGACTGGTCTACCAATCAGTGATCCTGTATAACCGCCGTGTTTTTGAGGGACTCATTGACAAAAAGTATCTGGATAATGACGTATCTCCAACACCGAAAGGGATTTTCGCATACGAAAAAGCTCATGGTAGAGCAGGAGATCCAACCAATGTAAATGATGCAACAAGACCAGCCTATCTGTTTGCAATGCTGGCAAAGGAAGAAGAAAAAAGAAAATTTACATGGAACCGCAGGAAAGGTATCGTGTACACCTTCTATAAGACGGAACTTCGTTTTTATTCGCAGGAGCCATGGTTTCTGGATATTTTAAAAGATGAACCACATCCGGAAGATATTGAGGTCAGATACAATGTGGACGATATCAGGAATGTCTATATCAGATACAAAAAAGAGATCCACAGAGTACCTCTTGCAGAAAAGATTGAACAGCAGTATACATACGCAGACTTAACCTGGGACGAATACGACGAGTGTATCCGTAAAAAGAGGGACTCAAAAGTAATGAAAGAAGCAAAACAGGTATATCTGGACACGAAACTGAATTTGCAGGATACGGTAGAGAAACAGGCAGAAATGGCAAAAGCCCTGAATCCAAAGAAGAAGAAAAAATACGGCAAAGCGCATCCGGAGGATAAAACAGCCAAGAAACAGGAAATGAGAAAAGATCCAGATGGAATTACGAAACGTTCTTATAGTTCCATTGATCCGGAACCTAAGAAAGAAACATTAACAAAGCAGCAGGAAGAGCTGGCAGCGATTGAGCATTTGAGAATCCCAGATGAAATGAGGACGATGGGAGACAGAAAACTCAGCCGAGAAGAAGAAATCAATCGTATCTTGGCACTGATAGAAGACGAAGTATAAGAAAGGAAGAAAACATGGAGAGACTGAAATGTAATTTAACATTCCGTGAACTTAGAAAAGATGAAAATCTTTATGATGATGTAGACCTGACCGCGGGGAGCATGGTAGATGCGCAGTACCGCAGAGTCGCCGGATATGAAGATAATCCTGATGTATGCGCATTGCCGAAGATGCCTTCGGTAAGGGATATCCTGGCTCTTGGAATGGTGAATCCTCCGGGATACGATAGAGAACAGGTAGAAAAAATGAGTGCTGCTGAAAAATTAGCCGCAATAGAAGACATCGACATGGCAATGATTCCACTTGGAATTCATGTAGATGTAGCCCGTACAATCTGGAAGTTTTTGGACCGCAGATATAAAGGGGCTGACGTCATGATTTCCGCAAACGAAGATGAGAAAGCGTATGGGAAAGGAAGCTTTGGACGTGCTATCGTTCTGTATCAGAAGTTGGAGGCCCCAAGCCCGATTGGATTTCTGCTTCATGGGAAGACCGGATGCGGAAAGACTATGGCTGTGAACTTAGCGTGTCGCATGTATCCTAATGTAATCTATCATGAGTTTGAGGACTGCAGCTATGTACAGATCCCCATCGTCATGGTGACAGCGCTCAGAAAAGATATCAGAGATGTGTTTGAATCCATTGCCGCAGCATTTGACAGATTTCTGGATACCGGAGATTACCATAGAAGAAGGGCCGTTGGGGCCAAGAGTATCTCTGCAACAGAAGGGCTTGTAAAGAAATGGATCGAACTCTATCATGTCGGACTCATCATCGTAGATGAAGTACAGTTCCTTGATTTCTCGCCAAAAAAGAAGAACATCGAGGACATTGTAAGTATCACACAGGCAACCGGGGCGCAGTTCGGACTCATTGGTAACGATGACGGATATAGAGCAGTACTGGAATATGACAGGCTTAACAGGCGCGTAGCAAAAAACATTATCAATGCAGACGAGGTTACGAAGAATAATGTACGTTTGTTTGAGAATGCAATCAAGACACTTTGGAGATATCAGTTCGGGAACGTGGAAAGTCCGTTCACAACAGAAATTGAGGAACTTCTCATGTACCATTCATCCAGGAATATAGCACTCCTGAAATACATCGTGATTACTATACAGACGAAGGATGTAATCGAGAAGCGCATGGAGCCGATTGATGTGCCATTCATCGAGAAAACGATTGGGAGGGACATGGAGACACTCCGAAAACTGCTCGCTGATCCTGATGATCCGGAAGATGCACAGTATCACGAGTATATTACAAAGCTCTATGCAAGGCAGGCTAAAGAGGTCGCTACGGAAAATGACGAAGAAAAAGGAAGGTTGTTCGATATGATGGCAGCGGGCGAACTGACCAGAAAAAGAGAAGCGGTCCGCAGCAGAGCTTTCCAGTCAATCAGCGACACTTCAAATTATACTGAAACGCAGATTAACCGCGCAATCAGACAGGCAATCGATAAGGAACCGGATATCCTGGATCACCCTTCGAAGTTTCTTGCACAGAAGGCTATGGAAATATTGAAAAAGGCAAACGCAAAGGTGAAACGTAAAAATACCGCCACAGCTAATCAGGCGAAGAAAGGGAAAAGCGATGCAGCTGCGATTGACAGAGAGACAAGCCAGGGGCTTACAGCTTTGAAAAAAGCTATGAATGAGCAGGAAATATCCTCCGTTTCCAGTGAGAAGCGGGGATTGTAAAAAAGGAGAAGATTATGAGATTACCAAAGAGCATCCGAATAAGAATCTATGATGCTGTGAAGGCAGGCGTTGATGAGAAAGGCTGCTGGACCGCTTCCGAAGATGGATTCGAGGGCAGGACAATTACCAGGGAAGAAAGAAATATCCTGCAGGATCTGGTGAATCATGGGTATGTAAAGAGATGAAAGAAAGGGGTGTATACGATTGAACAAATACAGGTTTCCAATATGGTTTCGGATATATCCGGATGAGAACATTGTGTCATGGCTGGAAGCTTTGTTTTCAGTTAACGGAATGTCAAAAAAGGCTTTCTCTGTTACTTTAGAGGGAAGTGCGGAATTGTTAGAGCTTGAGAATATCTGTAGAAAATATGAAGGTGATAAGTTTCCGACGCTGGAAGAGATTATATCAAGGCACTCAGAATTCAGCACGATGATGCCGTTTCGTAATGAAAGCATGAATGTTCTTGTGGCAGAGCAGGTCATCCGGCAGGCGGAAGATTTTCATATGATTCCAGGCAATAAAAAGAATCATTGCAAAGTACTGAGGTGCTGTCCGGAATGCCTGGCTGAAGACATGGCAAACGGGAGACGTCCCTATATCAGAGCGTGGCATTCGCTCCATGGTGTAACAGCCTGTGCAAAGCATGGCTGCAGGTTACAGATTTACTCAATCTATGACAGCGATAAACCGGTTGTTCCAGCAGATGAAGAAAGCCTCCGGTATGCGAAATTCCTCTACCAGGTTTATCTGCATCAGCCAAAAGTCACGTTAGATGATATAAAAGACCTGCTTGCCGGTACGAAGACCGGACGATTGATACTGGACAGGCTGACAATTAACTGCATTATCAAAGCTTTCTGTGAAAAGTATGAGCCTGACGAGTTCATAGAGCAGATCAAAGGAAGAGAAAAAGAAGGATGTCAGATTGCAAGCAATACATGTCCGCACTGCGGGACGATTTACCATTCCTTCGGCCTGGCCAGGTCTTATGGATATGAATGTCCGATATGCGAGAGGAAATATGATGGCCTGGAGCTGCTGCAGAAAAGAATAGATCTTTCCTGGAACGGAGAATACGAGGTGACTGGATACGAGGATGAAGCTCATGTCAGAATCCGTCACAGACCATGCGGAAGGGAATATATACTGCCGCTGAATGCTCGTGGTCTTACAAAAAGACAGTTATGTGACAAGTGCAATTATAAGTATCGGGACAGAATCGGCAGGAAAGCCACAATGAATAGTGGTGAAACATGCAGGATTATTGCTTATCGGTCTTCGATGGATTTAGATGTAGAGTTTGAGGATGGAGCTGTTGCCAAACACACGACTTATACGAATTTTAAGTTAGGAATGATCGGCCGTCCCGATGACACACCTGAAGAACAGGCAAAGCGCAGACTTGGAGAAAAGAGAACCATGAACTGCGGGCTTGAAGCTGAGATTATTCGGTATGGAGCTTATGCCGATATTGATGTTAGGTTTGAAGATGGCTATATTGCCAGGCATGCAGCATATAAAGAATTTTTAAACGGGTCCATCAGGCCTCCGATTGATCGTGTCGGAGAAACAGGTATTATGAACAATGGGCTCAAAGCTACAATTATTGCATATCGAAAACATATAGATATGGATGTTCTTTTTGAGGACGGTTCGGTTGCGGAGCATATTGATTACAAAAATTTTACGGAAGGGCGTGTTGCAAGGCCGCAGGACTCCAGAAGAAATAGAGGGAAGTTCCGTATCGGCGAAAAGAGAATTATGAAATGCGGACTTGAAGCTGAGATTATTGCGTATCGTAGAAATGAGGATATAGATGTGAGATTCCCCGATGGCGTTGTTGTAAAGAATGTGCAGTATACAAATTTCAAAAGAGGGATGGTAGGGCATCCGAAAGATTAAGGCATTGGCGAAAGCTGGTGTCTTTTTTGCTGTATGGAAGAAATAAGTATTTGGGATATTCTGACATATATAGGGTAAGAACAAATGCAAAAAGCGAGGGATAACTTATGGCAACAAAAATAGATAGAGTTGGTGAAACACGAATGATGAACTGTGGCATGGAAGCGACAATTACTCGATATGAAAATAACATGGATATAGATGTTCGTTTTGAAGATGGAGCTGTGGCGGAACATAAGACATATGGAGCATTCAAAAAAGGGTATATTGCACATCAAAATACGAACGTTTCTGCCGAAGCCCGCCTTGGTGAAACTCGAAAGATGAGTTGTGGTATGGAAGCTACTATTATTCGATACGGGAAGTATTCAGACATTGATATTCGTTTTGAAGATGGAAAAGTAGTAGTACATAAAAAGTATGATCAGTTTAAAAAAGGCGAAATAGCCAATCCAAACATGAAAGCTTCTGCTGAAAACCGTCTTGGTGAAACCCGAATGATGAACTGTGGTATGAAAGCGACTATTATTCGATATGGTGGATGTAATGATATAGATGTTCGTTTTGAGGGCGGAACTGTGGTGAAAGATAGACAATATAAAGATTTTAAAAAAGGGAAAATTGCCAATCAAAATTTCAATCCACGTCTTGGAGAAACCCAAATGATGAATTGTGGTATGAAAGCGACAATTATTCGATACAATGGGGTACGTGACATTGACGTTCGTTTTGAAGATGGGACTATTGTAGGGAGCAAAACATATAATGCATTCAAAAAAGGTAGTATCGCCAATCAAAACATCAAAACTTCCGCTGAAAATTGCCTTGGCGAAACCCGTATGATGAACTGTGGTATGGAAACAACAATTATTCGATACAATACAAGCAAAGATATTGACGTTCGTTTCGGAGATGGGACTGTGGTGAAATATAGAACGTATAACCAGTTTAAAAAAGGTGAAATTGCCCATCAATCACTCAGTCTAAATAACGGTTCCAAAGACTTCCACGGCTTTATCTGTAGACGAGGTTTTATAGATGAAGATCGAACCCTTTACGAATGTATCTGTAAACATTGTGGCTTAGAGGATGTTTTAACCCCTCAGGAAATGATGGAACATGAAAAATTAGAACATGGAGAGGGCAAATAAGCGTTTGGGATATTCTGACATATATAGGGTAAGAACAAATACATAAAAGCGAGGGTAAACTTATGGTAGCAAAAAAATAGATAGACTTGGTGAAACTAAAATAATGAATTGCGGTATGGAAGCTACAATTATTCGATATAAAGTTCTGCCGTTTAGCGGGCCTTTTTTCTACGTCGCAGATTTTCTGACACATTATAAATGAAACATAGAAAAATTGGAGTCAGAAAAAGGAGGAAACAACTATGATTACAACATAACAACAAAAACGCTGGAAGGATTCTAATATTCTGTCAATCGTGAACTGGTTGACGATACAAATGATATTTTGTATGATAAGGATAAGAGGAATAAATATAAATCCAGCAGAATAGGGGAATCCCTGAAACTTTAGATCAGGGATGCCTATGAGCTTTCCCTGATCGTTTTTTGCATCAGATTAGGGAAAGGATAACAATCTATGGGACAAAAAGACATAACAGAAAAATTATTGGAAGACTACAATGACGTCTTCGCAGACATTGTCAATGTTCTTTTATTTCGCGGAAATCGGATCGTGAAAGAAGAATCATTGAAAGAAACAAAGGTAAAATCACAGTATAAAGCCGAGGCAGGCAAACTGCATGAACAGGAAAGGGATGTGGCTAAATATTGGCAGGATGGTAACGTTCTTGTTGCAATCTGTGGACTGGAAAACCAGACTGCAGAAGAGAAATATATGCCATTAAGAGTTTTTAGCTACGATGGAGCTTCTTACCGACGGCAGCTGTTGTCGGAAAATGATGAGAATCCCATTGTTCCGGTCGTGTCGTTGGTACTTCACTTCGGGATGAAAGAATGGTCATCACCTCATAATCTGAAAGGGGTTATTGATATTCCAAAGGAACTGGAGCCATATGTAAATGACTACAAGGCGAATATCTTTAACATTGCTTTTTTAGATGATGAAACGGTGCAGATGTTCCAAAGTGATTTTCGAATAGTTGCAGATTTCTTTGTTCAGAAAAGGAAAAACAAAGACTATGTGCCGGATGAGCACAAAATAAAGCATGTAGACGAAATGTTGAAACTTCTGCAGGTGCTGACCGGAGACGACAGGTATAATGTAAAATTTTCTGAAACAGAAAAGAAGGAGGACATTAAGATGTGTGATGTAATGGAAAGAGCGGTAAATAAGGGCAAAGAGGAAGTTCGTGAAGAAGAAAGAATCAATTCAATAAAGGTTTTAATATCTTCGCTTGAAGAGTTCGGCATTTCAAGTGAAGCTATTATTGAAAAAGTTATGGAAAAATTCAATTTTTCTCGTGACGAAGCAACAAAGTATGTGAATAAGTAAAAAATAAAGAGAGGCTTGCTGGTTGGCAGGCCTTTTTCTACATCGCAGATTTTCTGACACATTGATTTCCCCAACACATTGTGACAACTTATTTCAAAAGAGAGATGATAAGGTGTTCGTAAGATTAAGACACTGGCGAAAGCTGGTTTCTTTTTTTGTGAAAAAGCGAAAAATCAAATCGATATTCTGACATATATAGGGTAAGTGTTAATAACTCAATCATTTATATTGCTGTTGCAGGCAAAATTGATTGCAGAAATACATAGAAAGGAGATTATTTTATATGAGTAAAAGCAGAGGGCGTGGAGTATCCGGACGTACTCACACACAAGCACAGATTAATAATTATGCCAATCAGCATAATCCAAACAACAATGCATACAAGACTAACTTGAATAATCACGCAAACCAACGCAATCCAAATAATGGTCAATCTGCTGGTCATGGCAATGACAATGAATAGGTTTTAATTATTTCAATCGTGCATAGGAGTCAAACGAGGCTTTTCTTTCATTAAGCTCCAACCAGTTATTTAACGATCAGCATTTACAGGCACATTGGTCAAGTACCTAATTCCAATCAGTTTTTAAATACCCGAAAAACCAAACCAGCCTTCAGGAAAAGAAATTTGCTGCCGGGGTAAAAAAATCAAAAGAGATTGTGGAAAATTGGAATCAAAGGTTTCCTGATACAAAAGCTCTCATTTCCATAGTGAATTTCGGAAAGGGAAGTGAATAACGGGGAAAAATAAACGAAAACATGCGGTTTTCGAGCATCTAAACGGAAGTAATTAAAGGGGAAAATACAGTAGAAACAGCAGTTCCAGGTAAATGGGGTTATCGTTGTACGGGAATGTCTTATATCAATTTTCCAAGAATGCTTTTGTGTACGATGAATAACGGTGTGGATCTTACAAGTAATAAACGTTTTACAAAAGGATATGGCTATTTTACGGAAATGGAAAGTTATGAAGAACTTTTAAAAGCGTGGGATAAAACAATAAGGGAAATTACTCGATATAGTGTTATTGTAGAAAATGTAATTGATAAGGCCTCTGAAAGAGATGTGCCAGACATTCTTTGTTCGGCTTTGACAGATGATTGTATTGCCAGATGCAAAACCATCAAAGAAGGTGGAGCAGTCTATGATTTTATTTCAGGACTTCAAGTAGGAATTGCGAACATGGCAGATTGTTTGGCAGCTATAAAGAAGTTAGTGTATGAAGAAAAGAAAATCACAAGACAAGAGCTTTGGAATGCGATCTTAGATGATTTTTCATCACCTAAAAACAAAAAAATTCAGGAAATGTTGATTCGTGAAGCTCCAAAATATGGAAATGATGATGATTATGTCGATCAGTTAATTGTGGAAGCTTATGATTCTTATATTGAAGAAATCGAAAAATATCCGAATACACGCTATAATAGAGGACCAATTGGCGGAATTCGTTATGCAGGAACTTCTTCAATTAGTGCGAATGTTGGACAAGGTATGTCAACGATGGCTACGCCGGATGGACGAAACGCATTCGAACCTTTGGCAGAAGGTTGCAGTCCAGCGCATAACAGCGATAAAAATGGACCTACAGCTGTGTTTAAAAGTGTGTCTAAGCTTCGTACAAATAAAATTACAGGTGGAGTTCTGCTAAATCAAAAAATGACACCTCAAATGTTGTCGACTGAAGAAAATCGACAAAAATTAGAATTGCTGATTAAAACTTTCTTTAATCGCTTGCATGGATATCACGTGCAATATAACATTGTTTCTAAAGAAACTTTGATTGATGCACAGAAGCATCCTGAAAACCATAAGGATTTAATTGTTCGTGTAGCCAGATATAGTGCTTTCTTTAATGTGCTTTCTAAAAAGACGCAAGATGATATTATTGGTAGAACAGAACAATCTTTAATGTAAGAAAATGTAAATAATTTGTAAAAATGGTTGAAAACAAATTTTATTAGGTGTATTCTATAGGCAACCGATGCGAAAGAGATTAAACTAAGAACCGGATACAAAGAGATTCTAGTCATGGTGGAAGCTAGATTATTACGACTTAGTAAATGGACTTTCAAGGGCAAGGTGAAAAGATTTTCTTAGTAGCTGCGACGTATTCCATGCGTTAAATGGATCGAATGTGATGGCATTCTAGAGGTGGGTATAACTATACCAATTCAGGTGGTACCGCAGATTATTTTGATATTCTGTCCTGTGTCAAATTTTTAATTTGATGCAGGATTTTTTTATTTATAAGGAGAGTGATGAAAAGTGTTAGCTGACTGGTGGTGGTACAAAAAATAAATAATTAGGAGGTAAGAGAATATGTACAAAAAGTTATTAGTATGTGGATTGGCTTTATTGATGTGTGGGTGCAGTACAAAAGCTGCAGGTAATGATCAAGTGTTGACAGTCGGATTAAGTTCGGAAATGAATGGCACATTTTCACCTATGTATTACCAAACGACAAATGATTCTTATGTGGTGGATTTAGTGTATCAAGGGTTATTGAAATACAACAAAAAAGGAGAGTTAGTTGCAGATTTGGCTAAATCCTTACCAAAAATTAGTGAAGATGGCAAGACAATGACATTTAAATTAAAGAAAGGCATTAAGTTTAGTGATGGATCCAAGTTTACTTCAAAAGATGTGCAGACAACATTTACCGTTATGGCAGATCCAAGTTATACAGGTCGTTTTGCGAACAATGTTGATTTTTTAGATGGCTATAGTGAATATCACGATGCAGATGCGTCTAGCTTTACTGGAATTGAAACACCAGATAACTATACAGTTGTTTTCCATTTGGACAAACCTAGAATTGATGCGGTTTCTACACTTGGAACACAGAAGATTTGTAGTTCAGAATATTTAAATTATAAAAAAGGAAATACAGAAAGTATTGAAAAGAAGAATAGTAAGCCAATTGGAACGGGTGCTTATGTACTAAAGAAGTTTGAGAAGACAAGTGGAGCTAGTTTAGTTTCAAATTCAAAGTTTAAGGCTAAAAAAGGACAATATCAAATTTCTAAGATCATGATCAAAAAGACAGATACTTCAACGGAAGTCAAAGAATTGGAAAATGGAACTGTGGATTATATTCCAGATGTGATTGAGGCAAATAAAATTAAATCTGTTCAAAAGAATAAGAGCTTATCTGTTGATTCTTATCCAAGTGATCGTGAAAGTTTTATTATCTTTAATTCTTATGCAGGAGCTTGTAGTGATGTTGCCATAAGAAAAGCTATCGGATATGGATTTAATGCCCAAGAATATATTGATAATTACTATCAAATTGATGGCATGGCTTATAAGCCTGGTACTTTTGGAAATCCTGTTTCTTTAAATAATGGAAAAATGATTCGTAATGAAGAAAAAGTGGATGGTGTCACTTATTATGATTATAATGTAGAAAAAGCCAACCAAATCTTAGAGGAAGCTGGATATACATTGGCAGATGATGGATATCGTTATAAAGATGGTGAAAAATTAACAGTTCGTTTCTTGGCAAATAAGGATAAAGATTCTTTGGATTCTTTGATTCCGGTTTTACAGAAGTGTTTAAATGCGATTGGAATTGATTTTAAAGCCAATACGGTTGAATTTAATACGGTTATTAACACAGTGCAAGATGATGCACAAACAGATAGCTGGGATGCAACATATCTAGGTTTCTCTTATGGCTCACCAGATGATACGGGTATTAACTTTATCTTAAGAACGGGTGCTACAAATAACTTTGGTCGTTTGAGTGATGAACAACTCGATGCTTATCTAGATGCCGGTATGTATACATCTGATAATGAAGTGTCTAAAGAGAATTATCATAATGCTTTAGTTCGTCAAAGTGAATTATGTGGTTATTTACCTGTAGATTCAACTAAAACATATTGTTTAAGAAATAAGAATATCAAAGGAATGCATACAACATCTATTTATAATTGGGCTCAATCTATTGCGACAGCCTATATTGTAAATAAATAACGTATGATGTATCCTAATGGATATTAGGGCAAAGTATAGTCCTGTACTAACTTAATGTTGGTGCAGGCTTTTCTTGTATGGGGAGGAATTTTATGGCGAAACAAAGTTCAATTCAGTTAATGACAAAAGGAAGTATAGCCAAACAAATCATTGGCTATGCGATACCTATATTTATAGGGTATCTTTTTCAGCAACTATACAATACTGTGGATGCATTGATTGTGGGGAATTTTCTAGGACAGGATGCATTAGCGGCTGTTACAAGTGTTGGCTCATTAATTTTTTTGTTTGTTGGTTTTTTCAATGGTTTTGCGACAGGAGCAAGTGTCATTGTTGCCAATGCGATAGGTGCACAAGATGAGGATAGAACGAAAAAAGCGGTATATACAACAGCTACATTCGGGATTATCTTAGGGCTTATTATGACGGTGAGTGGATATGTATTAACAGATCAAATGTTGATATGGATGGGTTTGCCTAAAGAAGTGTTTGGCTTATCTTCCACATATTTAAAAATTTATTTTTTAGGCGGTTTTTCTTTAGTCTTGTATAACATGCTTGTGGGTATCATTCGTGCAGGAGGCGATGCCAAACATCCACTGTATTATTTGATTGTAAGTTCAATATTGAATGTGATTTTAGATGTTGTCTTCATTACGGTATTTAAGATGGGGGTTGCAGGAGCTGCTTGGGCAACAATTATTTCTGAATTTGCGAGTATGTTTTTGTGTGCTGTGCAATTGGCAAGAGAAGAAAGTATTTTGCATATTTCTTGGACACATTTGTCTTTGGATTTTGAAAATCTTAAACAAATCTGTATCTATGGCTTACCTACAGGATTACAAGGTTGTGTCATTGATTTTGCGAATGTCATGATTCAGTCGTACATTAATTCGTTTGGTGCAGCAGCTATTGCAGGTATTGGTGCATATTCAAAGGTAGAAGGATTTATTTTCCTTCCTGAAATTTCTTTTTCGATGGCACTTACGACATTTGTTTCACAAAATGAAGGAGCCGGACAAAAAGAGCGTTCTCGAAAGGGAATCTTGTTTGGGCTTGCGGCTGCACTACTCATGATTGAATGCTTGGGTATTTTGATCTATTTGTTTGCGCCAACTTTTATTTCGTTCTTTAATCAAAATCCAGAAGTAATCAAAATTGGTGTGGATCGTGCGCGAATTTGTGCTTTCTTCTATATACTTTTAGGCTTTTCACATGTAGTTTCAAGTGTTTTAAGAGGGCTTGGACGTCCGGTGATGCCAATGGTGGTGATGCTAGTATGTTGGTGTGCTGTTCGTGTTGTTGTATTAATGACGGTTGGACAAAGTATACACAGTTTGTATTTAACGCATTGGCTATATCCAATTACGTGGGGATTAAGCTCGATTGTCTATATATTTGATCTAAGAAAATATAAATTATTCACTTCTAGAGAGCAACTTTCATGAAATACGGGTTGTCATTTGAGTTGATTTTAGGTATTATAATTCTGCAGAAGTGTTTTTCTGATTTTGGAGGTCTTACTTATGGTCTTAAGAAGATTTACCACAATTGATAGAGAAGAATTGCTTTTTTAAGCGTGCCTACTATAGGTGCGCTTTTTTGTTTTGAAAGGAAGGTCATTTATGGAAACAAAGCGTGTTTTAATTGTGATGGGTTCTCGTTCAGACTTACCTAGTATGGAAGGCTGCATGAAACAATTAGACGATTTTCAAGTCGGATATGAAGTTCGTGTATTAAGTGCTCACCGTACTCCAGAAGCTGTTTTGGAATTGTCAAAGACAGCGTGCGAACGTGGAATTCAGGTTATTATTGCGGCAGCTGGAGGAGCAGCACATTTAGCTGGAGTTTTAGCTAGCTCTACACCGTTGCCAGTTATTGGAATCCCTATTCAGACATCTGCTTTAGGTGGATTGGATTCATTATTATCAACAGTACAAATGCCTCAAGGAGTTCCTGTTGCGACTGTAGCAATTGGTAAATCGGGGGCAAGAAATGCAGCTATCTTAGCTTGTCAGATGATTGGACTTAATGATAAGTCATTACAGGATAAGATTGTTGAATTTAAAAAAGAACAAGCACAAAAAGTATTAGAACAGTCAATTGTTGAATAAGGAGAAGGAAATGGATACTCGTATTTTTGTTCATAAAAAAGAACAGTTTCAGGTTGAAAGTGAATCATTAGCGGCTGAATTAAGACAATCTTTATCTTTAAAAGAAGATTTCGGTCTAACAAAATACAATTTATATGATATTTTTAACGCTGATGAAAATGATATTGAACTATTAAAGAAAAATGTATGTAGTGAAGTTGTTACAGATGATGTATATGATTCTGTAGACTTAGAAGGTAAATCATATTTGGCATATGAATTTTTGCCAGGTCAATATGATCAAAGAGCAGACAGTGCAATGCAATGTTTAATGCTTTTGAACAACAAACAAACAGTACGTATTCATTCAGGTACTTTGTTAGTGTTTTTAAACCCAGTAGATGAAGAAACACTTAATAAAATTACACATTATATTGTTAACCCTGTTGAAGCACGTGTTAAAGACCTTTCTGTATTGGTAGATGATCAGGACGTTGAAGTAAAAGATGTTCCTGTTTTAGAAGGATTTACAACAAAGACGAAAGAAGAATTAGATTCTTTACGTCAGACTTTAGGGTTGGCCATGTCTCAAGCGGACATTGAGCATGTTCAACGTTATTTTGAAAAGGAAGAAAAAAGAGATTGCACAATGACTGAACTTCGTGTGCTAGACACATATTGGTCAGATCATTGCCGCCATACTACTTTTGAAACTGTATTAGATGATGTACATTTCCATTTGGATACATTATCCGATGAATTACAGGCTTCTTATGATAAATATTTAAAATTACGCCAGGAAGTTCATGGAAATCGTAAAGAAAAAACATTGATGGATATGGCTACTATTGCCGGTAAATATCTTCGTAAACAAGGTAAACTTGATGATATGGAAATTACAGATGAAATCAATGCATGTAGTGTTGAAATCACAGTAGATGTAGATGGAAAAGATGAACAATGGCTATTGATGTTCAAAAACGAAACACATAACCACCCTACAGAAATTGAACCATTTGGTGGAGCAAGTACATGTATTGGTGGAGCTATTCGTGACCCATTATCAGGACGTAGTTATGTATATCAAGCGATGCGTATTACAGGTGCTGGAGATATCACGAAACCAATTAGTGAAACATTAGAGCACAAATTACCTCAATCAAAGATTTCAAAGACAGCGGCTCATGGTTATTCAAGCTATGGTAATCAAATTGGTTTGGCAACTACGTTTGTAGATGAAATCTATGATGATGGTTATGTAGCTAAACGTATGGAAGTTGGTGCTGTTGTTGGTGCAGCTCCTAAATCACATGTAAAACGTGAACAACCACAAGCTGGTGATATCATCGTTATGATTGGTGGAGCAACTGGTCGTGATGGAATTGGTGGAGCCACAGGTTCTAGTAAAGAACATAATGAAACAAGTTTAGAAAAATGTTCAAGTGAAGTTCAAAAAGGTAATGCCTTGATTGAACGTAAATTACAGCGTTTATTTAGAAATCCTGCTTGTACAAAATTAATTAAAAAGGCCAATGACTTTGGAGCTGGCGGAGTTAGTGTTGCCGTAGGTGAACTTGCGGATGGATTGGATATTAACTTAGATGCAGTTCCAGTTAAATATCAAGGTTTAGATGGTACAGAATTAGCTATTAGTGAATCTCAAGAACGTATGGCTGTATGTATTGAGGCCAAAGATTTTGAAAAATTCAAAGAAGAAGCTTATAAGGAAAACTTAGATGCTATCAAAGTTGCGGATGTAACAGATACAAATCGTTTAGTCATGAAATGGCGTGGCGAAACGATTGTGGATATGTCTCGTGCTTTCTTGGATACAAATGGTGTCCGTCAACACCAGGTTGTTGATGTTTGCGAAAATGAATATGATGAACATCCATTTGATGCAGTTAAATCAGATTTAAATACAGTATTACAAGATGCGAATGTCGCAAGTCAGATTGGTTTGGCAGAAATGTTTGATGCTTCAATCGGAAAGAGTACGGTATTGATGCCTTTTGGAGGTAAATATCAATTAACGCCAGAAGAAGGTTCTGTACAAAAATTACCAGTTCATGGAATGACAAACACTTGTTCTGTTATGACATATGGATATGATCCAAAAGTATCTAAATATTCTCCATATTTAGGGGCTAGTTATTCAGTTGTTGAAGCATTAGCTCGTATTACAGCATTGGGTGCTGACTATAAGAAGTGTCGTTTATCAAATCAGGAATATTTTGAGCACTTAGGTGCAGATGCACAAAAATGGGGACAACCATTTGAAGCTTTATTAGGTTTGATCGATGCACAATTGGCATTTGAAACGCCTAGTATTGGTGGAAAAGACTCTATGAGTGGAACGTATAAAGATATTCATGTACCACCAACAGTAATCACATTTGCGGTAACTACAGCGAAAACAGATAATATCGTATCTGCTTCATTTAAAAATCCTGGAGACTATGTATATTTGGTAAAACATACGCCAGTTAAGAATCATGTTCCAAACTATGAACAATTGAAAGAAAATTTTGAAACGGTTCATAAATTGATGCAAGAAAAGAAAATTGTAGCGGCAAGCACAATTAAATTTGGTGGATTAGGTGCAACTATTGCGAAGATGGCGTTTGGATCTAAAGTCGGTGTTGCGATCAATACAGAAGAAGATGTATATGGATTCAATTTAGGCTCAATGATTGTGGAAGCTACAGAAAGTATTCAAGATGAGCACTTAGAATTAATTGGTATTTTAAATGATGATTCTAAGATTGTATTAAATGAAGAAACAGTCGAAATTGAAGATGCATTAAAGGCTTGGACAAAACGTTATAGTGAAATTTATCCAATGATTGTAGATGAAGGAAAAGAAACGTTAGAAACTCCTTTAAATGATGTGGAAGTACCTATGTCTAAGGTTGTGGTGGAAAAACCAAAAGTAATTATTCCTATCTTCCCTGGACAAAACTGTGAATTTGATACAACAGCTAAGTTTGAACGTGCTGGTGCCGAAGTAAAACAAGTCGTATTTAATAACTTGACAGTTGAAAATATTCAAAAGAGTATTGAAACTTTGGCTGAAGAAATCAGTACAGCTCAAATCTTGATGATTGTAGGTGGATTTAGTAGTGGTGATGAACCAGATGGTTCAGGTAAATTTATTGCGAACGTATTAAGAAATCCAAAGATTGCCCAAGCTATTGATACAATGCGTGCAAATGATGGATTGATTTTAGGTATTTGTAATGGATTCCAAGCATTGATTAAATCAGGATTATTGCCTTATGGTGATATTGAAAGATTAGATGAAGAAAATCCAACATTATTCAGAAATAACATTAACCGTCACGTTTCGCATATTGCACGTACACGCATTACAAGCAATGCATCTCCATGGCTTGCTGGCATGAAAGCAGGAAATGTATATTCAGTGGCTGTTAGTCATGGTGAAGGTAAATTTGTTGCGAGTGAAGAAGTGTTAAATAAATTGATTGAAAATGGTCAGGTTGCGACACAATATGTAAATGAAAAGGGTGTTCCAACAATGGATGGAAAAGACAACTTGAATGGTTCAAGTATGGCTATTGAAGGTATCTTCTCTGAGGATGGAAAAATCTTTGGTAAGATGGGTCATAGTGAGCGTTATGAAAAAGGCTTATTACAAAATATTGCAGGAAATAAAGATCAGGATATTTTCGCAAATGGTGTTCGTTACTTTACACACAAGCAGGTGAAGTAGAATGACGATGCAAAAGGTAGTTCAAGATTCTTCTGGGATCGTAGGCTTGTTCAATGTAGAACAAGCCGCCCAGAACATCTATTTAGCAATGCATGCCATTCAGCATCGTGGACAAGATGGTGTTGGTGTGGCTGTGAGTAATGGGGAAAACGTTGTTTGTAAAAAGGGATTAGGATTGTTGTCTGAGAATTTAAAACAAGATACATTGAATTCTTTAGCTGGTGATATAGCGATTGGTCAACTTCGCATGGCTACAAAAAATGATTCTCAATTAGAAAATGTTCAACCAATTATGGTGCGTAGTCACCAAAGATATTTTGCGGTCGTATCAAGTGGTATGGTCACAAATGCAGTTTCATTAAGAACAAAGTTAGAGAATGAAGGCTTAATTTTCCAGGGGACAAGTGATTCTGAATTGTTAGCACACTTGATTCAATTGAATCCGGGTTCTTTTGAAGAAAAAATCACAAAGGCTTGTCGTATGATGAGTGGTGCCTACACATTTATGGTCATCACAAAAGATAGTTTATATGTAGTAAGAGATCCACATGGAATCCGTTCTTTATATATTGCCAAAGTAAATGATGGATATTGTATCAGTAGTGAAACTTGTTCGTTCCCAATTCTTGGTGGAGAATTTGTTCGTGAAGTAAATCCAGGTGAATTAATTTGTTTTGATCGTACAGGAATTAAATCAAGTCAAATTTTTGAAAAAACTGAAACTAAAGCTTGTGCTTTAGAATATGTATATTACTCTAGACCGGACAGCGTTCATAATGGTTTAACGGTTCATGAAGTAAGAAAACAATGTGGTTATTATTTAGCCAAAGAAGAGGATGTTAAGGCGGATATTGTTGTTGGTGTTCCTGATTCGGCTTTAAGTGCAGCTGCAAGCTTTGCTAGAACATTAAATGTACCGTATGAAACGGGATTAATCAAAAACCGCTATATTGGTTCTACATTTATTCGTCCGACTGAGCAACAAAGAATGCAAGGTATGCGTGTGCGTTTAAATGCGATCAGTTCAGTTGTTAAAGATAAAAGTGTATATCTAGTGGATGATAGTGTTGTAAAAGGATTTACATCACGTAGAATTTGTCAGCTATTAAAAGAGGCAGGGGCAAAAGAAGTGCATTTGCGTATTGCTTCGCCAATGTTGAAATATCCTTGTTTATATGGAGCGGATTCAACGGCACAAAAAGATTTAGCCGCTTTCAATTATTCGGTAGATGAAATGAAACAGTTGTTCCAAGTGGATTCGTTACGTTTTATAAGTGTAGAGGATTTCAAGAAATGTGTACCTGAAACAAGTTGTTTAGCTTGTTGTACAGGTGAATATCCAGAAGAGTTACAAGATTATAAAGATGAGGTAAAGGAGTAGAGTATGGCAGAACATTATGCAGCAGCAGGCGTTAGTTTAGAGGCAGGATATAAATCTGTTGAATTGATTAAGGAGCATGTTAAGAAAACAATGCGTCCAGAAGTATTAGGAGGACTCGGTGGTTTCTCTGGTGCGTTTTCATTATCTAAAATTAAAGATATGGAAGAGCCAGTGTTGCTTTCTGGTACGGATGGTTGTGGAACAAAAGTTAAACTTGCGATGGTTATGAATAAGCATGACACAATTGGTATTGATGCTGTCGCAATGTGTGTGAATGATATCGCATGTGCTGGAGGAGAACCATTATTCTTCTTGGATTACATCGCATGTGGCAAGAACGTTCCAGAAAAAATTGCAGATATTGTTAAAGGTGTTTCTGAGGGTTGTTTACAATCTGAAGCCGCTTTAATTGGTGGAGAAACGGCAGAGCATCCAGGTTTGATGCCAGAAGATGATTATGATCTAGCTGGTTTTGCGGTTGGTGTTTGTGATAAAAAAGATATGATTACTGGTAAGAATCTAAATGTTGGAGATGTCTTGATTGGACTTCCTTCAACTGGAGTTCACAGTAATGGTTTCTCATTGGTTCGTAATGTATTTGATATTACAGAAGAATCATTAAATACATATTATGATGAATTAGGCAAAACTTTAGGAGAGGCGTTACTTGCACCTACAAAGATTTATGTTAAGGCATTAAAGCATATTAAAGCTTCAGGAATCACGTTAAAAGCTTGCAGCCACATTACAGGTGGTGGATTCTATGAAAATGTTCCTCGTATGTTAAAGGATGGAATGGGAGTTGAAATTGATACGAAAGCTTTCCCAAAACCTCCAATCTTTGATTTGATTCAAAAAAATGGGGATATTTCAACAAAAGAAATGTATAACGTATTCAATATGGGACTTGGTTTTGTGATGGCAGTAGATCCTGCAGATGTAGAAAAAGTTCAAACTGTATTAAATGAAATCAACGAACCAAGCTATGTAGTTGGTAAAGTAACTGAAACAGGACAGGTAGATGTTCAATGGTAAATATTGCAGTATTTGCGAGTGGTTCGGGCACTAACTTTGAAACAATCTTATCTCATATTGAAGATGGTTCTTTACATGTGAATTGTGCTTGCTTGATAGCTGATAAAGAGAATGCGTATGCAAGAGTTCGTGCGCGTAATCATGGAGTAGAAGAGTTTTACTTTAATCCAAAGGGATATGATGGTAAAGCGGGTTATGAAGCGGCTATTTTAGAAGTATTAAAAGAAAAAAAGGTAGATTTGATTGTATTGAGTGGATATATGCGTTTCATTGGACACACTTTGTTGAGTGCTTATCCAAATCGCATTATCAATTTGCATCCAGCTTATTTACCTGAATTTCCAGGAGCTCATAGTATTGCGGATGCATATGAGGCAAAAGTAGCACAAACCGGAGTTACTGTTCATTTCGTAGACGAAGGGGTGGATACAGGACCTATCATTCGTCAAGAAAGAGTAGCTATCGATCCATCTTGGGATTTAGAAACATTAGAATCGCATGTACATGCGATGGAATATGATTTGTTCTGGCAAGTCATTGAACAAGTCGCAAAAAGTATTGAGGAGGAAAAAGAATGAAGCGAGCATTAGTGAGCGTATCTGATAAAACAGGTTTAGTTGAATTTGTACAGGGGCTAGTAGATTGTGGATATGAAATTATTTCTACTGGAGGAACAAAAAAAGCTTTAGAAGCAGCAGGAATCCATCCAATTGGAATTAGTGATGTCACTGGTTTTCCTGAAATTATGGATGGTCGTGTAAAAACTTTACATCCAAAAGTTCATGGTGCATTGCTTTGTGTTCGTTCAAACCCGGATCATGTTCGTCAATTACAAGAATTAGGTATTGAGTATATTGATTTGGTTTGTGTGAACTTATATCCTTTCAAAGAAACTGTGTTAAAACCTGGTGTTACACACGAAGAAATTATTGAGAATATTGATATTGGTGGCCCAAGTATGCTTCGTAGTGCTTCTAAAAACTATCAAAGTATTCCAGTTCTTTGTGATCCAAAAGATTATGATAAGGTTCTTGAGGAAATTAGAGAAAATCATGAAACAACATTAGAAACGCGTGAGCGCTTAGCTGCAAAAGTATTCCGTCATACAGCTCGTTATGATGCGATGATTGCGGATTATTTAACTAAGAAAACACATGAAGAATTCCCAGAAAGTATGACAATTACTTTTGATAAGGTTCAAGACTTGCGTTATGGTGAAAACCCTCATCAAAAGGCTGCTTTCTATAAGGGCATGAATCCTCAATATTCTTTGGCAAATGCAACACAGCTTCATGGTAAAGAATTATCTTACAACAATATTCAGGATGGCAATGCGGCAATTGAAATTTTAAAGGATTTTGAAGGTCAATTTGCGGCTGTTGGTGTTAAACACATGAATCCATGTGGTGTTGGTATTGGCGAAAATATTGAAGCAGCTTGGGATAAAGCTTATGAAGCAGATTCAATTTCAATTTTTGGTGGTATTGTTGCGTTAAATGCAAAAGTTGAAAAGGGATTGGCAGAAAAATTATCTAAGATTTTCTTGGAAATTATCATTGCGCCAGATTTCTCTGAGGAAGCATTGGAAATCTTGACTCGTAAGAAAAATATTCGATTAATGAAATTAGATACTAGCTTATCTGTTTCAAGTGCGCTAAAATATACAAATGTTAACGATGGTCTATTGGTTCAAGAAATGGATCAACATATAATTAACGAGGAAGATTTAAAATGTGTAACAAATCGTAAACCAACTGAAGAAGAAATCAAACAATTGTTGTTTGGATGGAAAGTTGTTAAACATGTAAAATCAAATGCGATCGTATTGGTAAAAAATGATATGACAGTTGGTGTTGGTGCTGGTCAGATGAATCGTGTCGGTGCTGCAAAGATTGCAATCGAACAAGCAGGAGAAAAAGCAAAGGGTTCAGTTTTAGCAAGTGATGCATTCTTCCCAATGCCAGATACTGTACAGGAAGCTATCAAAGCGGGTGTTACTGCAATCATTCAGCCGGGTGGATCGATTAAAGATCAACTTTCAATTGATGAGTGTAATGAACATGGTATAGCAATGGTATTTACAGGAGTTCGTCATTTTAAACATTAATATAAAAGGGTAATCCGCAATTAGATAGGGTCGACTAAAAGTTGACTTCAAGAATTGTAGGGTTGAAAACCCTATGAGTGTTTAAAGGATTATTAACTAGGGAGCAGAGATATTGTGAAATCTCTGCTCTTTTTATAATGGGTGATTTGAATCTGAATGATTGGAATCAATGTATTCAGTTAACTTGTCATATAATTCTTCGAATCTTATGTCAATGTA
>OHNK01000301.1_pt1 | contig 37726 bp, 34 predicted proteins | sample 1569551 | NCBI WGS metagenome assembly OHNK01 (sample SAMEA3879518, study PRJEB24766) | human gut metagenome | biome: human-associated habitat; feature: feces | place: USA | collected 1985/1987 | reverse complement strand
CTGGGTAATTTCGGACGCAAACCTGTCGCCCTGAAAGGGCAAAAGCCTTCAAATACCGGACAATAAACAAAGCTTTTGCCCTTACAGGGCGCCTTGTTGATTGCCATTATACCCAGGGCGTTGCCCTGGGCTAGGGGCTTCTGCCCTTTCAGGGCGAGAGGCGTTAGAACTTTTGTGCCTTCAGCCTGTACTTCAAAGTCTAGAGCATTTCAGCCAGTTCCAGCCATCTCATTTCCTTCTCATCAAGTTCATCCTTGATTTCAGGCAGGCGCTTGCTTTTCTCCGTCAGTTCCTCAACCGATAGATTTCCGCTGCAGAGTTCCTCTTCCAGCTTCTTCTGTTCCTCGGTCAGCGCATCTATTTCCTGGGTCAGCTGCTCATATTCGCGCTTCTCCTTGTAGCTCATCTTGCGCTTGTTCTCAAAATTGGCGTCGCGCTTGGCCGTGCCTGCTCCGTCGCTTTCTGCCGTTGCATTTCCGCTCTTTGCCGGTTTCGCCTGTTCCGCCTCATCCTTCGCCTGCATCCGGCTCCATTCCCTGTACTGCGTATAGTTGCCTGGAAAATCCTGTATTTCGCCTTCGCCCTTGAAAACCAGCAGATGGTCTACTACCTTGTCCATGAAATAGCGGTCGTGGCTCACCACGATGACGCAACCCGCAAAATCCTGAAGATATTCTTCCAGTACCTGCAACGTCTGGATGTCGAGGTCGTTGGTCGGCTCGTCCAGCACCAGGAAGTTCGGATTCCTCATCAGCACCGTGCAGAGGTAAAGCTTGCGCTTCTCGCCGCCGCTCAGCTTGTAAACGTAGTTGTGCTGCTCCTCAGGCGTAAAGAGGAAGAACTGCAGAAACTGCGAAGCCGTCATGTGCTTGCCGCCGCCCAGATCTATGTAATCAGCAATCTCCGTAATCACGTCAATCACCTTCTGGTCTTCACGGAATTTCAGTCCCTCCTGCGAGAAATAGCCGAAGCGAACCGTCTCGCCGATGTCAAACTTGCCGCTGTCGGGCTGAACCTCGCCCAGCAGCATCTTGATGAAGGTCGATTTTCCCGTTCCGTTATTACCCACAATGCCCATCTTCTCGAAGCGGGCAAAGTTGTAGTAGAAGTTGTCGAGAATCACCTTCTTCTGCCCCCTGTCGTCGAAAGCCTTGCTCACATACTGGCATTCAAAAATCTTCGAACCTATATAAACGGTAGAAGCCTTCAACCTTACCTGCCTGTCTTCGATGCGCTGCTTTGCCACCTTCTCCAGCTCATAGAAAGCATCCTCGCGGTATTTCGCCTTGTGTCCGCGCGCCTGAGGCTGGCGGCGCATCCAGTCGAGTTCCCTGCGGTAGAGATTCTTCGAGTGCTGAATTTCGGCTCTCAGATTGTCCATTCTCTCCTGCCTCTTCTCCAGATAATAAGCATAATTGCCACGATAGGTGTAGATGGTGCGGTCGTCGAGTTCCAGAATCGTATTGCACACCTTGTCCAGGAAGAATCGGTCGTGCGTAACCATGAAGATGGTCTTGTTGCCGCGGTTCAGATAACCCTCCAGCCACTCTATCATCTCCAGGTCCAGGTGGTTGGTCGGCTCGTCCAGCATCAGGAAGTCGGGTTCCGTAATCAGCACATTCGCCAGCGCCACTCGCTTCTGCTGTCCGCCGCTGAGCTGTCCCATCGGCTGTTCCAGGTTGGTAATGTGCAGCTGTGTGAGAATCTGTTTCGCCTTCAGCACCTTCTCCGGATCATCCTCATGATTGAAGCACGCCTGCAGCACACTTTCCTCGGGATCAAACTGCGGCGACTGCTCCAGATAGCCCACCTTCAAGTCGCGTCGGTAGATGATGTCTCCGCTCTCGTGGCCCTCTTTATCCATCAGCACCGACATGAGCGTAGACTTTCCCGTGCCGTTTCTCGCCACGAGTCCCACTTTCTGTCCTTCGGCGATAGAGAAGGAAATATTATCAAAAAGAACCTGTGCACCAAAGCGTTTGGTGAGGTTTTGAACGTCTAAATAGGGTATTTGACTAGCCATTTTTATTTTTTTTGTGCAAAGATAGGCAAAATATTTGGCAGAAACAAATTTTTTAATTATCTTTGCACACGAATTTATCAATCAATACCGTGTTTCCATTCAGAAACGCGACATTTCAGAAAGAAAATCATTAATATACAATATATAATATATGTATAGCAAAGAAGAATTACAAGCAAAGAGTGTCGTTCAGTTGAAGGACATTGCCAAGGAACTTGGAGCCAAGGTAAAGAAGAGCGATAACAAGGGAACTATCGTCTACGCCATTCTCGACGCCCAGGCAGAACAGCCAGCTCCTGAAGCAGCCCCTAAGCGCAAGCGCACCCGCATTGCAACCAAGAAAGAAGACCGTGTTTATTCCGTACACGGAAATGAAGGAGAGAATTTCGACGTGCAGAAGAACCAGGTATTGGGTCCTAACGGCGGCGAGACTGCTCCTCAGGCTATGAGCGAAACTGCCCCAGCCCCAGCGGTTGAGGAAGAAATCCAGTTCAGTCCGGCAGAGCAGAGTTTACAATCAGCTGCCCAGAAGCAGACTCTAAACCAATCAGGCGAAGACATCGAGGCTCAGGTACTTGCCAACTTCCCGAAACACCGTGGCAGAAGAAGCAAGGCTGAACTCGAAGCTATTGCAGAAGCCAGAGCTGCTGCCATCAGAAAGCATCAGGCGGTAAAAGCCGAGATAGAAGCGCAGATGGCGAAAGATGCACAGGAGACGGCTAACCAGCAGGCTGCTACTGAGGCAGAACAGCCGGAAGAGGCAACAGCCGATAACCAGCAGACAGCTCCTGAGCAGGCAGCACCTGAGCAAGCTGCCGTTCCTGAAGAGCAGTTCTCTGCCGGAAACGCTGAGAGCGCTAACATCAGCGGCGATTTGCAGGCGATGCTCCAGGCTAAGATGAATGCACAGAACGCAGCAGCAGCTCCAGCAGCCGCTCCGGCTCCAGCTGAGGAAGCAAAGGAAGAAGCTACTGAAAAAACTGCAACCGATAAGAAACAGGAGTCAGCTCCTATCTACTATACTGAAGGTATGAAGGTAGAACTCGATGCAGACGGAACCTGGAAGGGTGATCCGGGCGATGGAACCGATTTCATCCCAGTAGTCGACATTCCTATCGAAGATCAGGCTGCCATTCCTACTGTCGACATCTTCGACCGTCCTACCACTCCACAGACTTCTCACCAGCACACACCTGCTGCTGCCCCTGCAGCCAAGAACAAGCAGGAAGCACCAGCCTACGATTTCAGCAATCTCGTGAAATCCAACGGTGTGCTCGAAGTGATTTCAGAGGGCTACGGATTCCTGCGCAGCAGCGATTACAATTACCTTTCTTCACCGGACGATGTTTATGTAGCATCCAGCTTCGTCAAGAAGTTCGGTCTGAAGACTGGCGATGTCATCGAGTGCAAGGTGCGTCCGCCTCACGAGGGCGAGAAATACTTCCCGCTCACCAGCATCATCAAGATCAATGGCCGTGACCCGTCAGAGGTTCGTGACCGTGTTCCTTTCGAGCACCTCACCCCACTCTTCCCTGATGAGAAGTTCAATCTCTGTGGCGACCGCCGCACCACCAATCTCAGCACCCGCATCGTAGACCTCTTCTCGCCAATCGGTAAGGGTCAGCGTGCGCTCATCGTGGCTCAGCCAAAGACCGGTAAGACTATCCTCATGAAGGATATTGCCAACGCCATCGCAGCCAACCATCCTGAGGCTTACCTCATGATGCTGCTCATCGACGAGCGTCCTGAGGAGGTTACCGACATGGCACGCACCGTGAATGCAGAGGTTATCGCCTCTACCTTCGACGAGCCAGCAGAGCGCCATGTCAAGATTGCCGGAATCGTGCTCGAGAAGGCTAAGAGAATGGTAGAATGCGGACACGATGTTGTCATCTTCCTCGATTCCATCACCCGTCTCGCCCGTGCCTACAACACCACAGCTCCTGCATCTGGTAAGGTGCTCACCGGTGGTGTGGATGCAAACGCCCTCCAGAAACCTAAGCGTTTCTTCGGTGCTGCGCGTAACATCGAAGGCGGCGGTTCGCTCACCATCATCGCTACTGCCCTCACCGATACAGGTAGCAAGATGGATGAAGTCATCTTCGAGGAGTTCAAGGGAACCGGTAACATGGAGTTGCAGCTCGACCGCTCACTCAGCAACAAGCGCATCTTCCCTGCTGTCAACCTCATTTCTTCGTCTACCCGTCGCGACGATCTGCTGCAGGACAAGACAACGCTCGACCGCATGTGGATTCTGCGCAAGTATCTGTCCGACATGAATTCTATCGAGGCAATGAGCACCATCCACAAGAATATGCAGCATACTCGCAACAACGACGAGTTCCTGCTCTCTATGAATTCATAACCCAAGTTTAGCAAGTGGTTTAAGTGCGGGCTGAAGGCCCAAAAGCTCCTAGCCCAGGGCAACGCCCTGGGTATAATAGCAATTAGCAAGGCGCCCTGTAAGGGCAAAAGCTTTGTATATTGCCCGGTATTTTAAAGCTTTTGCCCTTACAGGGCGACAGGTTTGCGTCCGCAATTACCCAGGGCGATGCCCTGGGCTAGGAGCTTCTGCCCTTTCAGGGCGTGTGGAGCAAAAACTAGTATATAAAAGAAGAGAGATTTGAAAGAGAAGGGCAAGTTCCATTTTCGGGATTTGCCCTTCGTGTTTTTTTACTGTTTAAAATCATTAAAAAAATATCGCATTTCATTTTTTATTCGTATCTTTGCTTATCTTAAACACAGAGGGGCGCAAAGCACTAATATAAATAATGTATAACTTAAAATCAAAAGAACTATGAGCAAATATTTTGCAGAATCAGAATTGATTATCAATGAAGACGGAAGCTGCTTCCACCTTCATCTACGCCCGGAACAAGTGGCTGATAAAGTAATTCTCGTTGGCGACCCAGGTCGCGTAGCTCTCGTAGCCTCCCATTTCGATGAGAAGGAATGCGAAGTTTCAAGTCGGGAATTCCACGCCATCACCGGCACATATAAAGGCAAGCGAATCACCGTGCAGAGCACCGGAATAGGATGCGATAATATCGATATCGTAGTCAACGAGCTCGATGCGCTGAAGAACATCGATTTCAAAACCCGCACCGAGAAACCTGAGCACACCACGCTCACACTCGTGCGCATCGGAACCTGCGGCGGCCTGCAGCTCAACTGCCCTGCCGGAACCTTCGTAGCCTCGCAGAAGAGCATCGGTTTCGACGGACTCATCAACTTCTATGCCCGTCGCAACGAAATCTGCGACCTTGAAACAGAGGCAGAATTCAAGCGCCAGGTAAAATGGAACGACCAGATTGGCAATCCATACTGTGTAGACAACAATCCGGAACTGCTCAACCAGATAGCCGGCGATGATATGGTACGCGGAATCACCATAGCCTGTGGCGGTTTCTACGGACCTCAGGGCCGCGAACTCCGTGCTCCACTTGCCGACCCGGAACTTAATCAGAAGATTGAAGCATTCGAGTATAACGGTTTGCGTGTCAACAACTTCGAGATGGAGAGTTCAGCCCTCGCCGGTCTTTCTCTTCTCCTCGGTCATAAGGCATTAACCTGCTGCATGGTTATCGCCAACCGCCGTGCCCTCAGCGCCAACACCGGCTACAAGAGCACCATCGACAATCTCATCAAGGTTGTATTAGATAGAATTTAAACAATAAAAAAATGAATCAAGAAGAATGTATCTGCGCCCTGGCAACCCCAGCCGGCGGTGCTATCGGAATTATCCGACTCAGTGGCTCCGACGCCATTACCCTCACCGACAAAATCTTCCAGTCTGCCAACGGCAAATCCTTGGAAGAAGCCAAGCCCTACACGCTGCATTATGGCGAAATCAAGGATAAGGATGGCAACACCATCGATGATGTACTGGTGAGCGTGTTCCGTGCACCCCACAGTTATACAGGCGAGAACTCCACCGAGATTTCCTGTCATGGCAGCCGGTACATTCTTCAGCAGGTTCTCCATCGCTTTACGGAGGTAGGATGTCGCCAGGCAGAACCGGGCGAATACACCCGTCGTGCCTATCTCAACGGCAAGATGGACCTCTCTCAGGCAGAAGCCGTAGCTGATCTCATCGCCTCTACCAACAAGGCAACCCACAAGATGGCGCTCAGCCAACTGAAGGGTCATTTCAGCAATGAACTCTCCCTCCTTCGCGAAAAATTATTAAAGATGACTTCGCTCCTGGAGTTGGAGCTCGACTTCAGCGACCACGAAGAACTGGAGTTTGCCGACCGCAGCGAACTCCAGGCACTAGCCGAAGAAATCAATCACAAGATTACCACCCTCGCCCACTCCTTCGAAACCGGCAATGCCCTAAAGCAGGGAGTAGCCGTAGCCATCGTAGGCAAGACGAATGTGGGCAAGAGCACCCTGCTCAACCGTCTGCTCCACGAGGAGAAGGCAATCGTGAGCGACATTCACGGAACCACCCGAGACGTAATCGAAGACACCACCCTCATCGACGGAATCACCTTCCGCTTTATTGACACAGCCGGAATCCGCAAGACGGATGATGTGGTAGAAAACATCGGAATAGAGCGCACTTTCCAGAAGATGGAAGAGGCGAAGATTGTAATCTGGCTATTAGATGAGCAGCCGTCAGCCTCTGAAATCGAGGAGATGAAGTTGAAGAACCAGGGCAAGAAGCTGCTGGTAGTATTTAATAAGATGGATAAACTTGAGAATGATAAACTTGCGTTCGATAAATTCACCCATTCCTGTGGCTCAGATTCCAGTGAATCAGAAGCCAGCGAAGGAGAATCCAGCGAAGCTGAATCCCCACTCTTCATCAGTGCCCGCACAGGCGAGAACGTTTCATCCCTGGAGCAGGCATTAGTAAAAGCCGCAGATATTCCTGAGATTACCGAGAACGACGTCATCATAACGAGTGCCCGCCACTACGAGGCCCTACTCCGTGCCCATGATTCCCTCTCCCGAGTATTGGAGTCGATGGAAATGGGCATGAGCGGCGACATCATCGCCGAAGACCTGAAAATGGTGTTGGAAGAACTGGGCGAAATCACTGGCGGACAGATCAGTAGCCAGGAAACGCTAAACAATATCTTCAAGCACTTTTGCATCGGAAAGTGAAGGCGTAGAAAAGGGCTTAAAAAGATACTTGAAAAAAGTAGGAAAGTAGGACTAAAAAGCACTGAATATCAGATAATTAAGGAGATAAAAAACCTTATATTTTAGCCCGGCTTTCATGTGGCCCAAATATACATTAAGTAACTGATATTCAGTTGGTTACGTATGGTGCGTGGGAAAGTAACCCCCTGAACAGCTTTAAAACGAACATTTTTATAACTGCTTGCAAGCCACCTATTTAGGTGGCTTTTTTCGTCTTAACACATTCCATTTGTAATTTGTAGAAACCAATATTTTGGTGTATTTTTGGCTCAAATTTCATTCGTGGCCCTCAATTCTGTGATCAAATGGAAAGCCAAAATTCTATTTTTGGACACTAATTGCAAAATCTGCAAACCTTTCCAGTGACCGACATTTCTCATGTTGGACACCATCATGAAAATTGCTGCAAAAACGTGAAAATTGCTGCAAAAGAATTAGGAGGTCTCATTGGGTACTAAATAGCAAGCAAAAATGAGAATTTTAAGAAAATGTGAGGTATGTGGTGAAGAGTTCATTGCTACCAAAATCACAAATAAGTATTGCTCCAAGAGGTGTGCTCGTGTTGTACATCGGAAGAAAGAAGCTGAGAAAAAGAAAAAAGCAAGAGAAAGTAAGAAGGACGATGCTCAGAATTTGCAAAGTCTGGAAATCGCTTCTCGACCTTTCTTGACACCTTCAGATGTCGCATTTCTTCTTGGTGTTAGTGTTACTACTGTGTATCGATGCTTTTACTCTGGAACACTCAAAGCTGTCAGACTACGACGTAAGACATATGTTCGTCGTGAAGATCTTGATAAGTACTTTGAGGAAGCTGGTGCATACAAGAAGAAAAGCTATAAACGCAAAGATGACCAGGAGTATTATACTTTGCGTGAAATCATGGAGAAATATAATATCGGTCGCAAGGCCGTATGGGGACGCTGTGACCGTTTGGGTATTCCAAAAGTCTATGTAGGACGTAACACCTTCTTCAGTAAAAAGGCAGTTGATGCAAAGTTTGCAGACCTTCTTGAAGAAATCGATCTCGACAACTACTATACAATGGATCAGGTGATGGAGATGTATGGTATGACTCGAACTAACGCTATGAGTTTTGTAACCTATCACAAGGTACCAAGGGTAAACAGAAATGGTAAAGCCTATTACTCAAAGATACATATCGATAGTATCAAGCAAAAAGGCAATGAGGTAGATCCGGACTGGTACACTTACGAAGAGATTTCAGAAAAGTATGGCTTAACAAAGGATCAGATTAGCTACACTCTTAAAAATTATGATGTAAGGACAGAGAAGCGAGGTAAGTTCACGATGATCTATAGAACCGACTTCGACAAGATTACTCAACAGCGAATGGGCAACACCAAAAAAGTGGAGAACCTGGATGGAACAGAACGTGTCATCTTCCAAGCAAAGGCACAGGAGAGAGCATGTCCTCCTACTCCAGAAGGATATTACTCTACTGAGGAAGTGGCAGAAATGTTCAAGATTACCATCAAGCATGTCGGTGTGATGACAAGAGAGAACAAAACTCCTAAAATAGCTCTTAAAAATTTCAACTTCTATGAGAAGAATGCCATTGACATCCTATACAATCAGAAGCATAAGTATGCGGATATAAATGACTGGATTACTCCTGAAGAGATGAGAGATACCTACAAGATGACGCATGATGCAGTACGTTCATTCATCCACAGGCATAAGATACCTTCAAAAGTAGAATATGGAGTAACCTACTATTCAAAGCAGCACATCCAGGCGCTGAAGACTGGATATTTCGAAGGAAGAGAACGCTACTATTCCGTAGAAGAAGCAATGAAGAAGTATGGAATGACAAAGGATATTGTTCATTATTACGTCAAGCATTACAAAGTCACTAAAGTAAAGAAGGGGCAATTCATGTTCTTTAGAAAAGAAGAATTCGACAGACTCATGGAAAAACGTTTCAAAAATGATGATTTGAAAACAGATTATACTGAATAGTATGATTTACTTTCTCTTTACTGCTGTCAATGTAGTATCATTTAAGAATTTTGCAAACGAATTTTATTAATACAAAAATCAGATATATTATGCAAGTATGTAAAACCGTTAAGCTCCGTATGCGTGACAGACGCAACGGAACAAAGTCACTTTTCCTGGACTTCTGGCCAGGATATAGAGACCCGGAGACGATGGAGTTGATACGCCGTCGCTCACTTGGCATGTACATTTATGCCGATCCTGCCAACAAGCAGGAGAAGCTCTATAATGACAAGATTCTCGCCAAGGCAGAAGCTATTCGTTGTAAGGTGTACATTGATGTTCTCGATGAGAAATACGATTTCTTCAACCGTGACAGATTGAAGGAGGACTTTCTCGGATATTTCAGAAATATGGTCAATCGCAACTATGTGAAGTGTGATGCAGCCTACAAGCATTTCGAGAAGTTCAGTAAAGGCAAATGTACATTTGAGATGCTTGATGTTCTTTACTGTAACAAGTATATGGAATATCTCCTTGATACCAAAGTATCATCAAGAGGTGGACATGTTATCAAGAAGTCCATTTCCAGAAATACGGCATCAGCCTATTGGAATGTGTTCAAGCAGGTCTTGACAAAGGCATACCGTGAGCGAAGGCTGACAGATGATCTTGCCAGCCTTTTGGAAAACATTTCATGTACCACACCAGTGAAGCAAAGTCTCACCCTGGAGGAAGTTAGAAGAATGTACAACACAGAATGTTCTATTCCGGTGGTTCGAAAGGCAGCTTTGTTCTCTTGTCTGACTGGTCTCCGTATCAGCGACATCCTGAGATTGAAATGGGAAAACATCCGTAGCTATGCTGATGGTGGATATTATCTGGATTTCATTTGCGTGAAGACAAAATGTCAAACCCAGGTTCCAATTGGTGATGATGCATATGCTCTAATCCATCCCAAAACCAACAGAACATATATCTTCCAAGGTTTCAAACGTACTATGACGTATGGTGTGATGCAGAACTGGCTAAAAGAGTGCGGTATCGAAAAGCATATCACCTTCCATTGCTTCCGTCATACGTATGCCTCGTTGCAGCTCGAACTTGGTACAGACATCTATACCGTTCAGCATCTGCTCAACCATAAGAATGTCAGCACAACGCAGATCTACGCTTCTCACGCAAATCCAAAAACACGTGAGGCAGCAGGCAGAATTACGTTAACGAACGTGAAAGACGATGCGAAGCCAACAGAAAGCAAGATGTGCCCAAAAGCAAATAAGAGAAAATAAGATTATAATACGGCAAATAAGAGAAAATAAAATATCGTTTAAAGCATTGAAACACAGAATAATAAATAGTGTTTAAGAGAAGCATTTTGTTGATACGAAATAGTAGAAAATAGCAAGATTCTCTATATCTTTGCAGTCACAAAAACTCCAAAAAGTAACAATTGCAATGATTAAAAAGTTAAAAGAGAACTTCTTGATTCTCCTCATTTCAAATATGCTCACCATCATTATGGTAGTAGTCGCTCCAAGAATACATGGAGCGATTGCTAACCTGATGGTGACGGTTCCGGACTCTGATTTCGGTTTCTCTTTGCCGATGATACTCTACTATATATCATTTGCTATCATCGTCTGCGCCTTCATTTGCTTACGTAAGCCGCAAGCGGTGAGAGACATCGTGATAAACAATACTGTTTCTTCAAGCGAATCATCCATATCGGATGTAGAGAAAGCGGAAGAAATGCGTGAACGCTATCGCAACAGGCAGTATAGTCTTGAAAGTTCTAAATATGATGCGGTCAAAGACTACACTTACTCAATTCTTTCTCCATATATGACAGATGAGTACTTGGAGATACTGTGTCAGAACATCAAACTGTACGACATCCCTGAATCATGTATTGTTCCTGTGAAAACAAATGGAACCTTGAATACTCTCGACATCAGGCATTACTCCTGGAATATTGGAGAACGCCTTGGCTGGAGCGGTCAGAAACGAGCAACCTTCATCAAGCTGTGTTTCCCTACCGAACTCCAGGATGTTGAAGTGGAAAGCATGAGACGTACATTGAGACAGAAGGGCAAATGCGTAATAGAGATAGATGTACCCGATTACAATGATTATCAATTTCATCATCAGAAATAAAGAAAGTTTTCAATATGCAGAACGAAGAAAGACAAATAACATTTAATGACATACCAGAAGTATTGTCAGAGATTCTAAAAAGATTCGATCTTCTTGACCAGTCTATGGAACTGATTCGAGAAGAAGTACGCAGGACTAAAAGACCTTCCGTGTCAGATCATATTCCAATGGATGTGAAGGAAGCTTGTGAATTTCTTAAAATCAAGAAATCCACTATGTACACTTACATACAGAACGGAGAAATCCCTGTCAATCAGAAGGGTAAGAAATACACCTTCTTTAGGGTTGACCTTATCAAATGGTTAGAATCTGGCTGCAAGATAGAGGCTCCAATCAGCACCATGGAGATTAATCAGATACTCAGCAAAAGGCCAAGACAAAGAACTTTATAGGACAGATAAGTGCCTAAGATTCAGAAGCCTACATTGGATATTCCCTAATGTGGGCTTTTCTTTTGAGAACAGTCTAAATAATCATACTGATGTTATTTTTTATACTGAATGCAGATAGACTGCACAATTTTAGTGTATCTTTGCACTGAAATGATGACTTACATAGCAAATATACGTCAAGTTAAATACACATTTCCGCCTGCTTCATTAAGCAGGCGTATTTCAAATTTATTCATTAACAAAAAGTAATATGAGTCAGAAGAACAATTCCTCTGTGCTCTCTCTTTTTGTGTTTACAATGCTCAGATCATTGTCCAAAACAAGAGATTGAGCTTTCCAAAGATGAGCTTTGGACACTCTATCGTACTGCTTACGAGCAGTACAAGTCGGAAATCCTTAATGATGGCAAGTTGTATGACAGATATGTCAACGACTTTGTTAGCTATCACCTGCCGGTCTTCTCTTCCGAGGAGCTGATCGTCCGCAACCATTTCAAGCATGTATTCAGCTTGTATGAGTTGCTTACAACCAGAAAAGACCTTGTCACTAAGTACTTCACCAAGTCCTCATTTGAGAAAGGAGACTTTGAGACAATGGTTTATGAGTTCAACCACATTGAAGTTGTGGTTGAAAGCCCTCGTATTCTTGCTTCATTCACTCCAGAACAGATTCGACTCATTACGAAATTCGCCAATGAGTCGAATTTCTTTGTAGATGGTATCGATGATGAAACGATGGACGGATTCTTCAAATGTGCGTTGGAAGAATCTCTGGTTGTAGTCAACATGCGACAGGTACTTCAATTGCTGTATGCTTTGTCTATCGAGAAGATGATTCCCCACAACTGGGTATCACTTATTGCGGACAATCAGCTACTCACCCCTAAGAGTACGGGAAAGGCATCCAAGCGAGGTGCTATCAGCAGCCGACTCAGTGAACTGAAGGCTTCATCTGCAAAGTTCCCAAGTGGGGAGTTTCTGGATTTTGCAAAACAACTGAAAGAAATGCGATGAAGTAAAGTAAGTTAAACAACTGAAAAGAAAAATCTCCTTACATCCCCCCTGACACTTCCGAGTGTCAGGAGTAAGGTCAGTTGTATTAGATTTTATTGGGGTAATTTTGCCCCCGAATCGATTCAGTTTCGGGGGTAGCCCCCTTATTGTCTAACATTAAAAGTAATAAGAAAATGGGAAATAGTAAAATTGACATGAACATACTTGCCAAGAGAGTAGAACTTTTGGAAATGAGAGTAAAGGAACTCACTTCGGTAGAACCTGAGGCACTTAACGAGCGTCTTTCAAAGATTGAGGAAAGATATTTCTCAAACAAAGAAATGCTCACCACCACCGAGGTTGCGGAATATCTTGGCGTTTCTCAGTCTCAGATATACAAGCTCACCATGAACATGGAGATCCCTCACTACAAGCCACAGGGCAAAACCATCTATTTCGACAAGAAGGAACTTTTGAAATGGATGCGCAACAACCATATCACCCCGGCACGAAAGGACAGCGCCAACAAATAGAGAAGCGTTATGAAAGACAGAAAGAAAAACAAGACCAGAGTTTATTCTGATGTCCAACTGACGGCTCTCTTGGAAAAGTCTGAGATAGTGATTGACCCCTCAAAGTGTAGAAATCAAAATGAAAGAAGCAATGGCAAGAGGAAGAAACAGTAAAAGTGAGAAAGAAGAGTCTGCAGCAGGTTCCCTGGAAGTAGGCATGCTGTGCAAGAGCGCTTTCAACGACAGTGAACTGGAAAGCTATCTCAGACAAGGAGAGATAAAAGCTTCAGAAAAACCGCCCGTACCACCCCAGGTGTTATGGGTCGGTGACTGTACCATTGCCACTTTCGGAAATTTCAGCGCATCAACTGGTAAGGCAAAGAGTAAAAAGACGTTCAACATCACGGCGATGGTAGCAGCAGCGTTAACCAATTCCACTGTGCTCAACTACCGGGCAAGTTTTCCTGAAGGAAAGAGACAGATCCTCTATTTCGATACGGAGCAGAGTCGCTATCATTGCCACAATGTTGTTGAGCGAATCTACCGATTGGCAGGACTCAGCCTTAACAAGGAAGACAAGCGCATCAAATTCTATGGACTAAGGGAGTTCACTCCTACTCTACGCATAGCCCTCATAGATTATGCGCTAAGAACATTTGATGGTGTGGGACTTGTCATTATCGATGGTTTGCGAGATCTCATGTACGACATCAACAATGCCAAGGAGTCAACAGACGTAATGACGATGCTGATGGCATGGACGAGCAAGTATGATCTGCATATCCATTGCGTGCTCCACCTTAACAAGAATGACAACAACACTCGTGGCCATATTGGTACTGAGTTGGAGAATAAGGCAGAAACGGTGCTGATTATCAGCAAGAACAAGCAGGATGCCAATATCAGTGAGGTAAGACCCATGCACATGCGAGACAAAGAGTTTTCGAGCTGGGCATTCCACATTGACGATAACTCTCTGCCTGTCCTTGATGTCGGTTATCACGTCACTGTTGTCAAGCCCAAAGACAAGCCGCTCACCTCTCTGCCTGACGATGTTCATACGATGGTACTTCAAAAGATTTTCTCCAAGAGTACCCCACAGAGATACGTCGATTTGGTAAAGGCTCTGGGTGAAGCTTATGCCGAAGAAGGTTACAAACGTGGTGATAATGCCGTGAAGGAGATGCTAAAGATTTTCAATGAACGAAAGTTGATAACAAAAGAGAAAGACGGCTACCATTATCACCCTACTCTGTTTCCGTCCAAGTAAGTTTATAAGTTTAAGTTTAACCGGGTATATATATATTAAACTAATATGTGCCCATAAAATATGTAACAACATGACTATAGAAGAAATCAAATCAGTCAGCATTGTGCAGTTCCTTGAATCACAGGGCTATCATCATGTCTATATATTAAAGGAGAACTATTGGTATCTGTCTCCTTTTAGGACTGAGGCATCGCCTTCATTCAATGTCAGTCCCAAGAAGAATCTATGGAATGACTTTGGAGCTGGCGAAGGTGGCAATCTCATCAATCTGGTTCAGAAAATGAATCCTTCCTGGAACAATCATGAAGTTCTGACCTATCTGGAACAGAAGATAAAAGAACACCATCTACAATATTCAGAGGATTATGAAGCCCAAAGAAAGGAAAATGAGAGAAAGGAAGCCTGGAAACAAGACCAAGCTGACCAGCGAGAGAAGGCAAAAGAAGCCAACACCATCATTGAGCGTATTGTTGGGCTCAGTCATCCTTATCTCAGAGACTACATTTTGCAGAGACGAATAGACTATGACATAGCCAAGGAGTATTGCAAGGAAGTACATTATCGTATCTATGACAAGAGTTACTATGCCATAGCCTTTGAGAATATCGAGGGTGGAATGGAAGCAAGGAACAAATACAGCAAACGAAGCATTGGCAAAAAGTCGATTTCAATCATCAGACCAAACAACGAGCTACACAAAGAATGTTGTATCTTTGAAGGTTTCTTTGATATGCTGACATATGCCAGTATCAAGAAATGGATAACAGACAATGAGATTTGTCTGCCACATGAATGCGACTATCTCGTTCTCAACTCTGTCAGTAACATCAAGGTTCTGCTGCCATACCTGCAGGAATACACTCTGATACATTGTTATCTGGACAACGATGATGCAGGTGCAAAGACTGTAGAGAAGATAAAAGCTGCTTATCAGGATAAGGTAGTAGATGAATCCCATCGATATGTCAATTACAAAGATGTTAATGATGTAATCAATGGTATCATCAAACCACCCAAATAATGTCCCAAATGCCATATCACTGACCAATCAGGAGGTTCTCTTTCGAGAGGGTCTCCTTTTTTGTTTTATATGCCCTCTTGTTATTTTATAGTATGATTATTAAAATATTATCATACTTCTTTTATAATCTGTGTTAAGACTGAAACGGTTTTAGCTCTGTTTTTTCATTTATCGCACAAATATATGTTCCTTTGCACTGTTTTTGGGAAATACGCCGACTCGTCGGATGTAAGTTCCGAGTATGATAATAATAAAAATAACAAATAAAATTCAGATTAAAAATGTCAGGATTCGTAATTTTTGCGCTCGTCCTCACTTTTGTGTATGTAGTGTACTTTGCAGTAATGATCACATTAGACCTACATGGAAAGAAGGATGAAAAGAAAACAGAAGAAGAGGCCTATGATGTAGGTGATTTGACCAATGAGGAACAGCCAGTTGCAATCGAAGAACGCAACGAGGGTCCTGACGAGGGTGACATGACCTTCACGGAGCAAATCACGGATGATGGACTCAGAGTTGTCAACCCGACAGGAAACGTACCCTATCCGCAACCTCCTTCTGGTGAAGAGCAATCGCAGCAGCCACAGTCACATACCGTGACCAGCGAAGAACTCAACGAGAAGAACGATGAGATTTTGGAGCACATAGATCCAGTGCCACAATGCAGTTACCTCTCAGATGAGTTTATGCAGAATCTCAACAATAAGCACAACACCCGAAAAATAGAAAAGAAGAATGCCAGAGATAAGCTGTAAACACAATCTTTTGTTTGCCATAATGTTAATAGGTGTCATGCTCTTCCAGCCAATGTTGGCATCTGCCAAATGCGGTGGTGTCGATTATAGCTGGGGAGCAGACGCACTGAGCAATGCTCATGACTTTACGGTAACAATGATGCTCTATGTAGTCTATCTGGTGTATGCCATAGCTGCCATCGTAGCCATCATAGGAGCTTTGCAAATCTATATAAAGATGAATACGGGCGAAGGTGACGTAACCAAATCCATCATGATGCTGATTGGTGCCTGCCTTTTCATGATAGGTGCAACTATCCTGTTCCCTGCATTCTTCGGTTATAATATAGTATAAGGTAAAAAAGATAGGATAACAAAACATCTCAACCTGCAGGAGAGATAAATGAGTGTAAATTTTTTAAGTAACATCAAAAGAAATCAAATGAAGAAAATCAAGAATTTCGCAAAGAATCTTTTCAGTGCCAAGCGTATGAAGACGCTCGCCATGCTCCTTTTCTGTGGAACATTGGCGACCTATGCACAGAACGCAGCTGGTGATTACACAGCCGGAACAGATGCCCTCGCAACTGTGACGGAGGAGATTGCCAAGTATGTACCTTTTGTGGTTAAGCTCTGCTACGCCATTGCCGGTGTAGTTGCCGTTGTGGGAGCTATCAGTGTTTACATCGCTATGAACAATGAGGAGCAGGATGTCAAGAATATCTTAGTCCTACAAAATGCGTTTGAAAAGACAAGAAAGCAAATAAAAGTAAATGTGCTAAGTATCAATGCTTTAAGCGATAATTTGAATTTTCCGATGTTTGCCAAACTCACTCTTAAAAAGACATAAAAGACTGTTTCTTGTTTCCGTTTTGTTTCTCGTTTCTCGGTTTGTTTTCTTATCTTTACATCAGTTTTCCGAAGTAAGGGAAGAGAAAGAAAAGCAAATGTCAGCATAGGAAACCATATCTGACATGAACTTTCAACAAGAGGGAGAAAGACCCTCCAATGTAGCAGAATACAAAAACAAAATAACACTTCATACATCATGGCAAGACCAAAGAAACAAGTAAAGCTGAAAGAGCCGATTAAAATTCGGTTGAAGTCGCTCGCAGATGGCAACAAGAGTATCTATCTTGACATCTACTACAAGGGAGTGAGGAAGTATGAATACCTCAAACTCTACCTCGTCCCCGAAATCAATCCTATCTGCAAGGAACAGAACAAGCAGACTATGGCGGTTGCAGAACGCATCAAGGCAGAGCGCATCAAAGCCCTTCATGGTCACGGCATACAGGACTGGGAGACCGTCAAGCAAGGTTCGATGCTTCTTACCACATGGATAAAGAAGTATTGTGAAGGTGGTGTCGGCATCAAGAAGTCAACGCTCCATTGCCGTGTGGAAATGCAGCACACCGTGGAGAAGTATCTTGACGAGACAAACAAAGGCTTCATTTCTCTTGAAGAGGTCAATGCGGAGTTCTGCCGTGGATATGTGAAGTTCTTGCGTAACTTTCCAAACTCCCATATCAAGTATGGCGAGCCAAGACCAATCAGCGAGAATACGGCAAGCCGATACCTCGGAATGTTCTCCACCGCACTCAACAACGCTGTGCGACAAGGCATTATCCGCAACAACCCTATGAAAGAACTTGATGCACGTGAGCGCATCCAACCCAAGGATGGCAAGAAAGAGTATCTGACCATTGAGGAACTTCGCACCCTCATGGCTACGGACAGTTACCGTCCAGAAGTCAAGGAGGCTTTCATCTTCGCCTGTTTTACAGGATTGCGATTAAGCGACATGTACCGTCTTGCTCCGATGCACATCTTCAAGACCGCTGACGGAAAGGGCGAATACATAGACATGGAAATGCAAAAGACGGAGAAGCCAGTTATAATACCTCTCTCGGAAGAGGCTAAGCGGTGGTTGCCAAAGCCAAGAGGAAATGATATTCCTTTCTTTGACATACCGACCACACAGACCGTTATAGGCAGGGCTCTCCGCAAATGGGCGGAAGCGGCAGGGATAGAGAAGCATATCTCATTCCATAGCTCACGGCACACGTTCGGAACGATGATGCTCACGCTCGGTGCAGACCTTTTTACCACAAGCAAGCTGATGGGACATTCCAACATTCAGACCACGGAAATCTATGCTAAAATCGTGGATAAGAAGAAGGAGGAAGCCATAAACCTCATTGACGGTATGTTCACATAAATCATTGACAACGAAAATATATAGAGACATGACAATAACTATCAGACAAAAGGCACTTGCCAACGACAACATAAGCTTGTATCTTGACATCTACGATGGTGGCAAGCGCAAGTTTGAATTTCTTTCCCTCTATTTGTTGCCGGAGGTTGATGCAGAGACCAAAGCAAGAAACGAAGAAACATTGCAACGTGCTCACCAGATAAGGGCAGAGCGTATTCTTCATCCGGAGACCATCCCAGAGGTAGGTCACTTGATGATTGTGAAGGAAATCCCCAATGACGAGTCTCCCGAAGTCTTGGACTGGATCCAGACTTACATCGACTGGATGAGCGACAATACAGACTACTCCAAGGCTATTGTTGACCAATCAAAGTATCTGAAATACCTAATGAGCGAGTTCCTTGCCAACAAGCGCAGACCTCACATCACTCTGAGGAAGTTCGACAAGGAATGGTTCAAGGCTTTCTTCCTTTGGTTGAAGAACGACTATGTACCACAGAAGTATGTACGAGTTGAAGCCAAGCCTTTGTGTGAAGGCTCCCTGCATAATGTTCAACAGCGCATAGTGACGGTGTTCAACAAGGCGGTCAAGTTCGGTAAGCTGAAGGCTAACCCTTTCTACCAGTTGGAGAAGTCAGACATCTTTTCCAAGCCAAAGTCATCGCATAAGCAGTATCTCACTCCCGATGAACTGAAAAGGTTTATGGCTTCAGAGGAGAGAAGTCCAGGAGTTGCAGAGGCACAAAAGGCTTTCGGTTTCGCCTGTCTGACAGGACTTCGTATCAGCGACATCAAGGCTCTGCGATGGAGTGACATCAAGAGAAACAAGGTAACGAACACGCTTGTAATCGTCCAAAAGAAAACCAAGGCTCTCAATGCCGTACCAATCGGCAATACCGCCTTGTCATGGATGCCACCCAAAGGCGATGATGATTTTGTATTTCACCTTCCTGCCAAGGCTAATGTGGATGCAGCCCTTAAAAGGATAGCCAAGAAGGTGGGCATTGAGAAGAATATCTCTTTTCACTGCGCCCGACATACATTCGGAATTTTGGTACAGGCGGTTACTGGCAACATTGAGACTACCAAGAAGCTGATGGGACACAAGTCGCTCAAATCCACCGCCATCTATGCAGATGTGTTGACGAATGAAAAGGTCAAGGCTGTTGACAACACGAAGAAAGCCTTTCGAGGTCGCAAACAGCGTGAGGAGAACAAGCAAATACCGAGGACAAAGCGGACAGCAGCCACCAACACCCATCCACGCAAAACTACATTTACACAGGATAACAAGTAAACAGAACTTTTCAGGATAACAACCAGTTAAATTCACTTTTGTAGTCCCCATATTTCGGGCAGGGATTTCTCTCTGCCTTGGGGGACTACATATTCAAAAACAAGCAGTACAACGAATTACAAACAATTAAATTACAGGATAATGAACAAAACTATCGACACCGAGACTCTTCTCTTGAAGGTAGAGTCACATGAGCACCGCATTGGGATAATGGAGAACCTACTTCGTGATGCCAAGCAAGTATTGACACTGGAGGAAGCTGCCTTATTCATGGGTATATCAAAGAGCAGTCTCTATAAGATGACACACAAGCATGAACTTCCGTTCTTCCGTCCCAACGGCAAGATTATATACTTTGAAAAGTCCGAGCTTTTGAACTGGATGCGCCAGAACCGCAGTATGTCCGAGGCTGAGACCAAGGCTGCAGCGACCAAGCACATGAGTGAACTTTGTAAATAGACATGGCGATGATGAAGGACGATATTTCCCATGAGGAGTACAGAAGCAAGTTGGCAAATGTCGCTGACCTTGCCGTGAGCTACATCAATACTGGCAACGGCTACTTTCGGATGCGTGATGCTTTCAATCAGCTTGCCGAGCAATGCGGAGCCAACAAGGGCATCAATGATGAAGCAACTGTCGGCAGAAGAAAACTTCTTGCACAGTCTGTTTGCATTGAGTGCATTTCACGATTAAGCAGCCACTCTAATGACAGGTTGCAAGGTGAGCTCTATGTTATCGCAGAGGACATTTCCCCAAGGAGAGGATGGCATAGATGATTTTCTCTTTACTGAGAAAAACAGTCTTGCCAGTTATGGTTATAATATTCAAAATTCACAGAACATGGATAAACAAAAGATACATTACTGCTTCACGCTGTCCGATGCACAGATGGAGTATCTTCGCTGCAAGAAGTACAAGATTGACCGCATGGAATGCTTCATGTCTCTTGCCTCTCTTGCTGAACGTGAAACAACACTTGTTTCTATCAGCAAAACCCAACAAGTGGAAATCTTGTGTGGGCAATGTCTGGTTGACAATACCCAACTTGCAAAACTCTGGGATAAAGACCGCAAGACCGTCCCCAAACTTTTACAAGCTATGGAGGCTGTGGGCATTTCCTCTTCACAAAAGGTTGGAGACAACCGCATCATTACCCTGCATTCACTCTCTGGTTGGTATGTGGACGGAAGATTTGTCAAGAACGGCTTTTCATTGAAGCGCAATGCGGATGGCTCTGCAATCGTCCATACGGAAGTTCCACAAGCAAGAGTATTTGTTACGACAACGGAGGATGATACAAAGTCGGACAAGGAAGATGGGCATTTTTCCAATGGAATATCCGATACAGACAAAAAGGGCAATTCTTCTACGGCAGATATTTCTTCTTCCCTAAATTCGGCTTCATCTAATGATAATGGAAGCGTGGGTAAGATCGGAACTAATGGCAATCTTTCCGATGCTATTACTGGTGGAATTTCTCCACAGCAAAACTACTCCAGACAGTCTGTTGGCAATCCTTCTTCCCTGCAAGAAGCAGATGCCAAACAGAATGAGGGAGAGCACAACACATATCCACAGCATCAGTTTGGAGGTCAAACACAACAGTCGAACGGTTCTAATGCCAATGGCTACAAACCTAACGAATACCATAACGGCAATCAATAGGCATACAGAGACTAATGAGCCACCATACAGAGAAATCATCCCAAAGGACGATTGACCGCCATAGGCTACCGCCAAACTGTTATACGTTTAAGCAGCCTTGGGGACGGACGCTGTTAAAAGTGCCGTCATTTTATAGGTACTTTTCGAGAAATCCTTTTGTAATACAGAAGCCGTGTCCGTCTTTCTGTATTCCTAAAAGTTTCTCGGACTACTCGCAGGCTCGCAGTCGTGACCACCTTTGCAAGGTGCTTGTAATCATCCCATTTTAATCAGAGACAAGGACAAATGAGAAAGAAGAAAATCATAAGGAAACCGCCTACGGAAGTCCATACCTACCGATGCACGGAAGAGGAATTGAAACGTCTCCAGACACATGCCAAGGAGTGTGGGTTAAGCCTGAGCCGCTATGTCGTTGAGACTGGTTTGAAGCACCGTCCACGCATGAGGCTCACCAAGGAAGAGGTGGACGCTCTCAACTCTCTCGCCATCGCAAGGACGGATTTGATAAAAATCAGCAACGTGCTATCCAAGAAAACGGCTGAGGAAAAGGCTCGGTTCTTCAAGAATGAGAAGTTCATGCGTTGGTGGATTGATGCCGTTGCAGGACTTATCCAACATTGGTATAGCATTGAAGAGAATATCGCAACAAACGTACAGACCAAATCAAAGGAAGATACATGATTATGCTCGCAAAGGTAGTATCGTATGGAGGCAATTCCGTAAGGTACGCATTGGAAAAGGAGAATGCAAAGACGGTCAAGGTGAACAATATACCCGATGGTCTTGACCCTACCGCCATCTGGTACATGATGAAGCATCATTGTCAGTATCATCAGGCGGAAAGGACGGTGGGCAGAAAGTTGGAAAGGTTCATGACCACTTTTGTACTATCCCCATCAAAGGAGGAATCTGCCAACTTCACTATGGAAGATTGGGCGAACCTCCAAGACGAAGCATTGGAAGTTTTGGATTCTGTTGGACTTACGCCCAACGGTTTCTCCAATGAGATAAAGACCAATTTCACCAATTCAATGAATTTGGGCGGATTGCACTCTGACTCCAAGTCAGGAACGCTGCACCTTCACATTGACTGCTGTCGTGTGGATATGGAGGGTAACACCAACGATGTGCATGATATTCATCTTCGGGCAATGAAGGCTGCGGAAATCATCAATATGCGGCATGGGTGGGAACAACCGCAGGAGATTCGGAATATGCGGAAAGTTGAGCTTGCGGAGGATTGCGAACATACTCTCAAAGATATGCAACAGTTCAACATAGACAGATACTTCAATCTGTTGCGCATGAAAGGCTATGAGGTAAAGCCACGCTACGACAAACAACGGAAACTTGTCGGCTACACTGTCGGCAAGAATGCTTCCGTGTTCAAGGCTTCTGAGATTGGCAGGAAGTTCATGGTGTCAAAGATTGAAGACACCTGGATGAAACTGCACCCACAACCTACACAAGTCAAGACTAAGCCAGTTTCCCCATCCGTTGCTTCTACGCCTCGCCCAGTTCGTCCTGTCGTTCAGACTCCAACTGCATCACAACCAAAGTCGCAACCTCAAATTACACAAACGGCATTCACAATCAACATTGGCGATGAAGTCAAAAAGGTGTGGATTCCGAACTCTGTCAAAGATGTCTTTACTAATGAGGTTCAGATTCCAGAGGATAATGATATAGCGACAATAGAGAATGTCGCTCATGTAGCGATGCTGTTGTTTGCAGGGTACATTGATGCAGCCACTTCCATGTCGGAGTCATGTGGTGGTGGCGGTTCTGCTCCTTCTTCTGGTTGGGGCAAGAAGGATGATGAAGATGACTGGAGGTTTGCCCACCGTTGCGCACAGATGGCTCATTCCATGTGCAAGCCAAAGCCACGCAGCAGAAGTTTCCACCGATAAATCAATGAAATATGGCAATCAGAAAAAGCAAAATAAAAATAGAGAGCGAAGAAAGATCCGACTTCGACAACATGATGAATGATGTCGAAAACGAGGTGGAGGAACAGCAAGCCGAGGATGGACTTGTAAACCGTGTTCCTGAGTTGAAGCAGTTGAGTAAGGACATTGATAAGGCAACCGACACCTTCATCAATGCCACACTTGAACTGGAGTCTGCTATTCAGCAGTATCAGCGTGCAGAAGCCCAATTAGGTGGTGCTGTGACTACTATCAGCAAAAAGGTTGATACCATCAATCAGCACATAGACAAAGTTTTGGAAAATGCTCCCACAAAATTAAAGGTGTCTGTAAATGTCAATGATGCTGACTGGCAGAAAATCCAAGAACTGTTCACCAAAGAACGCCAATGGATGGTCTCACAGATTCAGGAGCATATCCGTGAGGTCAATTCCATGTTTGCTGATGAACGGAAGAAAGTCCGTGAACGCTACAAGGAATATGATGGCTGCTATCTTGGTCACTACGCCCAGTGGTTCTTTTGGTTCTTCTTTACCATTGGAATTTTTGTGGTTGCAGGTGGTATAGGCATGATAATTGCACAGAATTATGTCAAATAATAACCAGCAGACTTTATTTATGGTACAACTTTCGCAATTCCTTGTCCAAAGTAATAATGTAATTTATAATTTCAGCAAAATAGCCAAGCCCATATTGCCTAATAAAAGTACGTCTTGCATCAAGAAGTAGATATGGATTTCCCGTAACAGTGGCTATACTTTCTTTAATCTCATTAGAGCCTAAATGACTCTCGTATAGTTTTGTTGTTGCGGATTCTACATACTTGTTGTTAGAACCATGTGAGTAAGGATTTCGAAATGAGTTCTTTAAATAAAGTAGCCTATCACGTTCCTCAGAAGTTATAATGTTCTTTTTGTAGAGTGTTGCAATATTTTCACCAAGATTTTTTTCTCCATATTTATTTAATTCCTTCTCATATATGTTTTCAAAATCATATCCGTCATCCAAAGTTCTACCATTGGCTTCATGGTAGACTAAAGTCAATTTGACCATTGTTTCAAATAGAAGATTGGTCAAGGTTATGGCTGCCATGTATTTTTGGAGAAACAGACAGTCACATATTTCTTGAATATCAGGCAATAGAGATTTGAGAATACGCAATTGAGTGTTGCTTAAATTCATAAGCAACAAACGAGTATTTGTATCACTTTCTACAGAAAGACCTGTCGCTATCCGTTGTGAAATTTCTTCTTCGGTAAAGTTTTTCCCTTTATAATTAATTGTGAATGACATAAGCTTTTTATGGTTATAAGAACTTGTTTGTGGAATTGGCATTCTAATATCAACCTTAAATGTTATATATGACCGACTCGGGAAACAATAACGGCATACCTTTCTTCTTGATTTTGAAAGAGTATGTATCACCATGTCCACTTGGACGGCAAAGCAACAAATCAACAGTTATAATGTTCTGTTCAAGAAGTACATCAAATTGACCAATATTAGGATTCTTTGTATGCTCTATCTGTTTGTAGCGAAAGTATTCCTTACCGTTATTTAACTCGTTTTCCACCTCAATCCAGAAAGTTTCACGATGCTTTATTTGTAAGCGTTGGTGCAACTTTACCAACCTCCAAGCTGCAACATCTTCGACTTTTCTTCTCTCCGCTTGTAGTTCAAGGAGTTCGTTTGTATGGTTGACATTCAAGAACAACATTTGACTGTTTGGTGGCGTACATTGAACGGTGTTTTGGTAAGTCTTGAAACCATCTTCATTGATATAGCCGTACTTATCAACTATTTCTCGTCCAGACTTCAATTTACTAATTCCCCAATCTGGCGTTTGAGTAAATAGTACATTCTTCTTGCTGCTTCGTTTATCCCGATGACTTTTCAATTCTATTCCTTTGTAATCAGGAGTTTTGTCACTGTTCATACTGATTCCAAGGAAAGACTCTATAGTTCTACCGATTCCTGTATCAGCTGTTACTTCTGACTCAAACCACTGGTCTTTAACAGCACGGAAACGTCCAAGAAGTTCCTCAGAAACCGAGTTTCCCTCTTGGTTGATAGCTTTCAAAACTTCCTGCATAGGTGTAATTATGGCGGAGTTGTAGCATTTTTCAATATCAATGTGAGTGATATTGATGCTATATAATGTTTTTTCATGCCAAAACAGTACATGAATGTCGTTACCTTCAGTATATGAACCAAAGCCGTAAACCCACATTCGAGGGTCACCTTTCTTTGTATTAGGGCGATAAAAGGAGACCTTTGTAAAGAATTGAGTCGTGTCTGTAAGAATACATGCTGCTTTAATCTGCTTATGTTCTTGACCTTGAAGTTGTTCTTCATAGTTATGAATACCATTTTCAAGGAAATAGGCTCGCATAGGAGCAGTAGAGTCAAGAATACCCTTACCTAAACCAGTAGGGGTAATCTCAACTTGTGTAAACTTTACATTGTGGTTTACAAGAAATTTCAAATTTTTTTGCTCAAAAGCAGTAAATGGACGCATATTAACCATGTGATTTCTACTTTATATGTTTCAACAATGTATTGGCAATTGCCCTTGCCATTAGTGGTGGAACAGCATTACCTACAAGTGTATATTGAGGTATCTCTTTTTGTCGATTGTTACCACCTGTCTGACGTTTCCCCTGGAATACAAACGAATCGTCAAAACTCTGGAGACGAGCCATTTCACGAACTGTCATTGGACGATACGCAGAATAATGAATAAAGTCATCTGGCATTGTACAAACTGTAGGACTTTGTCCGAGAGGATTCAAAACTACATAGTTTCGTTTCTGAGACTCCAGTCCTTTCTTTTTTAGTTCAGTCTTTGCGTCATCATAATCCCCATGTGCGGCAATAATTCGCAGTCGCTCACGAACTTTTTCGTTTTGCTGACTTGTTTGGTGATTGAATAAATCCATGTGCTGATATTTCTGAGGTTTATCCAACTCATTCATATTCAATACATAGAACGGCTCACTGTCGAATGTAAATCGATGCCCCAAGCGACCAATTCTTGACCATTCAGAAAACAAAAGTCCACGTTCATCTGGCTCACCTTGAATAGCTCTTTGAATTTTTGTTTCTTCAAATTTCAGGTTCAACTTTGGCTTCTTATACGAAGTTACTGTTTCGCCATTTCCAATCATATCCAAATCCCAAAGTGCTTCATAAACTTTCACTTTCTCGCTATCACTGATGGTGGCAGGAATCTCTTTAATAACCTCTTGGTCATTTCTGCAACCAATAAAAACTACTCGCTCACGATTTTGAGGAACACCATAGTTTGAGGACAAAAGTATAAATGGCTCTTCGATATTGTAAAGCCGAATTTCTTTCATCATTTCATTTAGATGATTGAGAAGGTCTGTTTTTCCTTCGAGTTGCTCTTGGATATATTCTATACACTCATCAAAAGTAGATGTCAGTATTTCCAAGGACTTCTTTAAAGAATGCGCAGCATCTGCACAATCTCCCATTTTTGCCACTTTGTCAACAGCATCTAAAGTCTTTTCAAGAATCTGTTCATCTGATATTGTCTCAATTATAGCATTATAGCCATCCATAAAAGTGTCATTGTCAATATGGGCACTGGTTTTTAATTGAATGACCTGTTTGCGGATAGAATCTCTTTGCTGTTTCATTTTTAACAACAAAAGACCATGACGAATAGTATTTACACTTTCGTCACTCTTGCTTATACTATACGGCAAATGTTTAGTTACATCCTTTAATTGTTGCTCAAGATTCTCAAAGAAAATCTCATTCTGCTTGTCCCAATTGTCAGTGGACGTTTCCATACAAAGCCTAATATATAAGGCATAGTATAAGGATGTTGGCATCTGTGGTTTCAACACATCGTCCAAGAAAGCATAGAGTTGATTCATTTTCGCATCATCAACGATAGATCTGATTTCACGAAGAATTCTCTCTTTTATTCGTCCTTCATCCTTTGTTAGTATTCCTTTTACATTCTCCATTACAAAGTATTTTGGACGTAAAGCCTTGATTACCTTTAGGTAATGAAAGAACAAGTCATCACGTTTGTCCAGCTTCTTTCTACGTCCAGCAAGACTAAACGACTGGCAACTTGGACCGCCTGTTACAACATCGATTTCTTGATTACCTATTTCTTTGAGAAGATTAGGTAAAAAAGAATCTTCCATAATATCTTGACACATGAATTTAGTATCAAGACCAAGCATCTTATTATAACGAACACGATGTGTAAGCTCACAATTCTCGTTAATATCGCTTGCTAAACGAAAATCGTAATACTTGTCATCCGTATAGGCTTGCATGAAGCCCTCACTGAAGCCACCAGCCCCAGCAAACAAATCAAGATATGTAATACCCTTTCGGGTTGAAATAAACTCTTTCTTTTCAGACATAGTTATATTTTGCCATTTATTCAATTCTGTTATCAAACTCTTACCAACTCAGTATAATTCACTTCAAGGAGTTCTGCTATACGAAGCAAAATTTCTAATGTTGGTTGAGATTGATTTGTACACCACTTCGAGACAGTTGTTGGATCTTTCCCTAACTGTTCAGATAACCATTTACTGGTACGATGCTTTTCCACCAGAACCATTTTTATTCTATTTAAATCTTTTCTTTCCATAATTCAACCATTGTTTGTGGACAAAGATACAAATTATATATCTATATAACGATACTTCGTTCATTATATTGTATGATACCACACAAATTTATTTGAGATTTTTCATATTTACCAGGAAATATTCTATTTTTTCTGCCTAAAATCATATTAACTTGTATTTCTTAAAATGCCAAAATCGGAAAATTACCGTTGTTTTCTGTGTTAATTTATGTTTTCTCATGCTTTCATTTTGGGGTTTCTTGATTTTGTTGTTCCTAATTTGTTTCTTTCGTCATTTTGCTACCCAGATTGGTATTGAATATCAGCGTGTTACGAGCAATCAGTAAGATTTCAAGAAGAAGATCATGATGGTTGTTGGCGCATGTATCTTCCTCGTTGCTGCAGCCCAGGCTCTGCCTTTGTTCTTCGGCCTCTAATCTATCGTTCAAGCATTAAAGAATACATCATGTCAGGAGAAGTAAACGAAAATCAGTACGTAAGCTATCCCATGTTCAAGGGTCTCCAGAAGCCCCTTGAATTCATGGGGTTCCAGGGACGCTACATCACCTGGGCAGCCTGTGCCGTTGGTGGAGCCATCCTCGGCTTTATCATTGCATATTGCATTCTCGGCTTTGTGGTTGGTCTTGTGGTTCTTGCTGTTTCCCTCTGTTCGGGAGCCGCCCTCATCTTCTTCAAACAGAAGAAAGGGTTGCATACGAAGAAGGAAGAGCATGGTGTGTTCATCTATGCTTGTTCGCATAGAATGTAATCAAACAAAATTCAAACGTAAACAAATGAGCAAGTGTGTTGAAATCTGAATAGTGTAAATCGGTAGGCTCACCCTCTCGCAAGGATGAGCCTATCTTCATTTGATAAAAGAGCAAATAACAATGATCATATATGTAATCATAGCATTTGTAGCTATACTCATAGGCATGGCTATCTCAGTCTCTGCTTTTGGAACCGGAGGCAAACGCAAGAAGATCTTTCAGGACATCTACTTCTCTGTTGAGGATGTGGATAGCATTGGCGTGCTCTACACCAAGACTGGCGAATACTCAGCCATTTTGAAGATGGAGAACCCGGTGCAGAAGTATTCTGCCAACATAGACAGCTACTATGAGTTCAATCATCTTGTCACCGCACTTGCCCAGACCCTCGGTGAAGGCTATGCCATTCATAAGCAGGATGTCTTCGTGCGCAAACAGTTTCAGGATGAGAGTAACGACAACCATGAGTTCTTGTCAGAGTCTTACTTCAAGTATTTCAATGGACGTTCCTATACCGACAGCCAGACTTATCTGATTATCACCCAGGAGAATAAGAAAAGCCGCATCTTCTCTTTTGACAGTAAGAAATGGCGCGACTTTATGGTGAAGATCCGAAAAGTCAAAGACCAGTTGAAAGACTCCGGAGTGGAAGCCTCCTACCTGGACGGAAATACGGCTCGTGAATATGTTGACCGCTATTTCTCCATGAACTTCAACGACAAGACTGTGTCAATGACAAACTTCAAAGTTGATGAAGAGTCTATCAGCATGGGTAACAAACGATGTAAGGTGTATAGTCTTGTTGATGTTGACTGTGTCAGCACACCATCTATAGTCCGTCCTTTCACTAACATTGAGGTGAACAATGTTTCGATGCCTGTGGACATGGTATCATTGGTTGACTGTATTCCATCTGCCGATGTAGTTGTGTATAATCAAATGTTCTTCATTCCTAACCAGAAAAGAGAGCTCTCCCTTCTCGACAAGAAGAAAAACCGTCATGCCAGTATGCCAAATCCAAGCAACCAGATAGCCGTGGAGGACATCAAGAAGGTACAGGATGTGATAGCAAGAGAAAACAAGCAGTTGGTATATGCCCACTTCAACCTTGTCGTTGGAGTACCTATAGATGCTGATATTCAGAAATGTACCAACCATCTGGAGAACTCCTTTGGCCGATTGGGCATTCATATCAGCAAAAGAGCATACAACCAGTTGGAGCTTTTTGTCAACTCATTCCCTGGTAATTGCTACTCCACCAACCCAGAGTATGACCGTTTCCTGACTCTCAGTGACGCAGCAGCCTGTCTCATGTACAAAGAGCGCATTCAACATAGTGAGGAAACGCCGTTGAAGATTTACTATACAGACCGCCAAGGTGTGCCAGTGGCAATCGACATCAGCGGTAAGGAAGGAAAGAACAAGATAACGGACAACTCCAATTTCTTCTGCCTCGGTCCTTCGGGAAGTGGTAAGTCCTTCCACATGAATAGTGTAGTCCGTCAGATGTGGGAACAGAACACCGACGTAGTGATGGTTGATACCGGTAATTCATACGAAGGACTCTGTGAGTATGTCGGTGGCAAGTACATCAGCTATACAGACGAGCATCCTATCACAATGAACCCTTTTGCCATCAAGCGTGAGGAGTTGAACATCGAGAAGATAGGCTTCCTGAAAAATCTGGTCATGCTCATCTGGAAAGGAACCCAAGGTGAAGTCACCAAGACGGAAGACCGTCTCATAGAGCAGGTTATCACGGAATACTTCGATGAATACTTCATGAAGAAACAAATAGAGAACCTGTCATTCAACACATTCTACGAGTACAGTAAAGTCCGTATTCCTCAGATTATAAAGGAGAACAACCTGGCAGGAATTGACTTGGCATCCTACAACTATCTGCTGAAGGACTTCTACAAGGGCGGTAGTCATGAGCTCACTCTCAATGAGAACCTCGATACAAAGCTGTTTGATGAGACCTTCATCGTCTTTGAGATTGACTCCATCAAGGATGACCCTCTCCTCTTCCCTCTTGTTACACTTATCATCATGGACGTTTTCATCCAGAAAATGCGTATCAAGAAGAATCGCAAGGTGCTTGTCATTGAAGAGGCATGGAAAGCCATTGCTTCGCCAATGATGGCAGAGTACATCAAATACCTCTACAAGACAGCCCGTAAGTTCTGGGCTTCGGTGGGTGTGGTTACTCAGGAGATCCAGGACATCGTGGGAAGTCCTATCGTGAAAGAGGCTATCATCAACAACTCTGATGTGGTGATGCTGCTTGACCAGAGCAAGTTCCGAGAACGCTTCGACGAAATCAAGGCAATCCTGGGTTTGACAGATGTGGACTGCAAGAAGATCTTCACCATCAACCGCCTTGAAAACAAGGAAGGCAGAAGCTTCTTCCGAGAAGTCTTTATCCGCAGAGGAAGTGTTGGAGGCGTGTTTGGTGTAGAAGAACCTCATGAGTGCTATATGACTTATACCACCGAGCGAGCAGAAAAGGAAGCTCTGAAACTCTACAAGAAAGAGTTGAAATGCGACCATCAGCATGCCATCGAAGCCTATTGCCGAGATTGGGAACTGTCAGGAATCACCAAATCCCTGCCATTTGCCCAGAAGGTGAACCAGACTGGTCATGTGCTGAACCTCAAACCCAAGAGGAAATTTGATGAGTATATGTAACAAGTCATAAACGATAATATTCAAATAATGAAACGCTATCTGATAATACTTACTCTCTATCTCTGTGCCGTAGTACCGACGATGGCACAGTACTACAGTGTAAACTATGACAAACGCACTGTAGAAGCAATGACAGCCGCTTTTGCAACAGAGGCAGCTACTGAGGCGTATTATGCCGAACAGGTAGCCAAGATACGTGAACACTATCAGGCGGCAGAGGTGGCTGCGGCAGGAATCTTCACATCCAAGTTCCTTGACCGCAAAGCCCTCACCCATCTGGGACTATGGACAAGTTCGACGGAGAACTACTATTACCGCCGTATCTACAACATGGTGTCGGCCAAGATCATGCCGAAGATATGGACTGTAGCTGGAATAATGCTCAAAAGTCCACAGAATGCTCTCTACTGGGGAAGCTATTTATATAAGGTATGTGAAGAGACCAAGACTCTCTGCTATCAGTTTGAGTCAATCGTCACCAACAGCACCCTCTCGTTCAAGGATATTGCATTTCTGGAGATCAACCAGGAATTGGCGGCTATTCTGAAACTCTCGGAGTTGGGTAACGTAGATTGGGAAGCGATGTTTGACAACTTTTCCGGGTTCGGTTCCAACTTTACGAAGGAGAATCTGAAGGAAGACATAGACAACCTGTATGCCATGGGAGTCAACCTTGCTTCTGCTGGAGCTGGTAATGCTGTAGGCTCAATCCTTGGCAACAGTAGTTTCAGTGGTACGATGATGGATAAGACAAGCAGCGTCATTGAGATTGCAGAAAATGTGTATGGACTCTACAACAGTCTGTCTGCAAATGCAGGCAATACGCTCTTGCAGTTTGTTGGAGGAAGGGACAGCATTGCAAATCTCTTCTCTTTATCGAACTACAATCTGACCTCTTGGGTAACAGACTATGCCCGTGAAGGAATGGGACAATACTACACCCAGCGATGGTATATCTATAGAGTTGATGCCGGTAATGTGAAGCTGTGTGACTACTATCCACCTACAGACAATGATGCCATCATCAAAGGTGATCACTGGTATCGTATCAGCACAAAGGACAAAAACTATACTCCAACATCGGCAGAAAGAGAAGCAGCATTGAGAAACTCAGAAAGCCATGCTGGATGGAGTCGAAGTGATGTTCAGCAGCATAACAACTCGAATGACGGCTTCAATTATAGCATAACCTACTATATGTCAGGCTATATTCTCAGCAAGAAGAAAAGTGGTCAATATGCTAAAGCCTATGCCTACGAGATTCATGTTTCAAAGAGCTGGTATAAAAAGGAAGTTGCCTATGAGGATGTCTTTGATTCCTACACGATGGACATGAACACATTCAAAGCCGGATTGAATGCACGACTGAAAGAACTCAATGATAACGAGGAAGGTTACACCTACTATCTTTCAAGTGATGCAAAGAGATACTATCAGACAACCGATGCCAAGAAAATCGCAGGATGCGAAACTGCAACCATCAGTGTTACCTGCCATGGCGGTACCAAACTTGGTAAAGCATCGACCCAATACAAGTGTTCGAGTTGCGGAGGTAGCGTGAATGGTCACACCAAGCAGTGTGCCATGGCCACGAGTGTCACTCATGAAAGCGTCAACACTTCTGAGATTGATTCCAAAATTGCTGAAACAGAGAGGAAAATAGCTTCTCTACAGTCTGAAATCACAAACTTGGAGGCAGAGAATACGGAACTTCTGAGAAAAATCAAGAATTCAAATGTGAATGATGCAGCGAGGTATCGTCAACAGTACAATGCCAACAAAGACCGTATAACAGCATTGAAGTCAGATAAGAGCACAGCCGAATCAGAATTTGCCCAGTACCAAAAGGCAAAGCAAGAGGCTATTGATGGAGAAAATGCAGTGACTGATGACTATTACCGCATACCTGCCATCATGCAGGATTGCAAGACTGCCTATAATCTCAGTTGGAATGGTTCGGGGGCTTGGGAAGGTAATACTTTCGTTCGTACTGCTTCCATGCCGAATATCAATGGTGTCATTACTTTCAAGGCAACAGTTTCAATAGCAAGAAAGCCTAAGTACTTCATGGGCATCAAGATACACCGTGCCATCGTGCAGATTTCATGGACTCTGACCACGGAATATAGCGATACGCAAGTTGTGGCTGTCGTAAACCTTGACCCTGCTAAAACCGATGAGGAGAAAGCAGCCGAAGTGAATGCCAAACTTGCTGAGATAGCCCGTGACTATCCAGACTGTGATCCAACGGTTGAATATGCCAAGAGTAGTCCTGTGGAATCAGACAATACAGATGATACTTATCATTTGCTCTGGTCAAGTGACCGTCTGGAGATTGCACGTCAGATAGACAGCCGTCTCACCAAGATATTTGCCGATCTGGTGTCATTGGAGAAGATGATGCATTACAAGCATTCCATCATAGACATTCTGAGGACTGTCGCTCCCCCACTTAATGACGAGCAAGGCAGAAGACTGACGCTCATAGAAAAGTGCAGGAAACGATGGTTACGACATGCAGCTGATAGCGGACATTCAGATAGTTATAACGGAAAATATGATGACGATGAAGAAGAAAACAGTAAATAGCAAGATACTGACAATACTCATTTGTCTGTTGACCCTTTTGCCTTCGGTAGCAAAGGCTCAGGTAGGCTTTGATGCAGTTTCTATCGAGGCCTATATCAAAGACCACAAGCAACAGCGCAGTCTGCTGCTTGTGCGTTCCACCTTGGAGGCAAGCAATAAACTGCTGCATGACTATAGCGGCGATGCCAACTTAGGCTTCAGAGACATCAACAAGGAACTGGATAAGTACACCAGGGCATTTGATGTGATTGACATTCTGTATCAATCACTCCGCACCAGTCTCAATGTGTACAGTACCTATGAGAATGTGAGTGACAAAGTCGGTGACTATAGAAAGATGCTCAATGATTTCAGGAAGAAATGCCTGGAAAGAGGCAACATCATGAGTACCGACACGCTGATCATCACCATCAACACCAAGGCTTTGGCCAAGATTGCAGATGAAGGCGACAATCTCTATAGGTCAGTCAGTGATTTGCTACTATATGCTACTGGAGCAGCCGCATGTTCAACGTCAGACTTGCTTCTCATTCTTACAAACATCAACAACTCGCTCGACAACATCAACAAGCATCTCAACAAGGCATACTTCGAAACCTGGAGATATATCCAAGTGAGAATCGGCTATTGGAAAAAGCAGGTGTACCGTGCCAAGAGCAAGGAGGAAATCATAAGCGATGCCTTCGGAAGATGGAGAGGTGCAGGATATTTAGGCTATTAGGATAATAAATAAAAATTCAATGAATATGAAACATTTAATCTCTTCACGGACAGCACTTTGTCTATGTGGCTTGACGTTATGCTTTAACGCATCAGCCCAAGGCTATGTGAGTTACAACCATGATGCAGCCAAGATGAACCAGATTACGGTTCAGGAGATTGGTTCTGGCGGTCTCACTCCTGCATTATATTATGATGCCTTACACAACAACTATCAGAAGACTGCTGCAAAAAAGAACAAGCAGTTTTTCAGAACCATGGCAGGAGTCTCTGCATATCAGCAGGTGGATGTTGCTGACAGTATCAAAGCATCTCTTACCCAACGAGCAGAAATAGAGGCACTCAACATTGCAGACCGGCAGATTGACATTGCCTGGCTTGCAGAAGGAAACAAGATCAACTCCAAGCTCTCGGACTTTCAAGCGAATATTGACCGAATAGTAAGCGCTGGTGGTTCTGTTTCTGACAAAACACGATGGACAGAATACTACAAGATGTACAAGACAGCCATCAAGGAGATACAGGATGCCTATATGCCCAATGCCCAGCGCAAGCTACAGTATCTTGCCATCTATGATGACATAACCAAGCAGAATGAGACACTTATCTCCTTTCTGATCCAACTAAGCAACAAGCGAAAGACCTCCTCCTTGCTTGCTGCACGACTTGAAAGAAGAAACAATGTAGCCAGCCACGCATCATCAGCAATCAGCCGATGGCGTGAAGCAGGCAAAAAGAATATAGGAAATAACTCCGGAGGCTCAGGAACTGATGACTCCGACGAAAATAACATAGTAAGACAATAAAACATGGCAGATTCAAACATCCTTTCCGATTTCGGTATCAAGATCCTCGAACAGGAGATTGATGATGTGATTTTCCAGACCAACGAGTTCCTTTGTGATGCCACGTTCACAGGCTCACAAGGTCCGTTTTGGTGGATATTGCAGATGTGTATGGCTCTGGCTGCGCTGTTCTCGATAGTCGTAGCTGGCAGTATGGCCTACAAGATGATGGTAAAGCATGAGCCGATAGACATCATGAAGCTGTTCAAGCCTCTTGTGGTCAGTGTCATCCTCTGTTGGTGGTACCCACCTGCAGATACCGGCATTACAAACAACGGCAGCAGCTGGTGTGTACTTGACTTTCTCTCCTATATCCCTAACTGCATAGGTTCATACACCCACGACTTGTATGAAGCTGAGTCCGCACAGATTGAGGATAAGTTTGAAGAAGTCCAGGAGCTCATCTATACACGTGATACTCTTTATAACTCATTACAAGCCCAGGCTGACGTAGCCCATTCTGGCACATCGGATCCAAACCTAATAGAGTCCACCATGGAACAGGCTGGTGTGGATGAAGTGACAAACATGGAAACTGATGCTTCGAAGCTCTGGTTCACATCACTCACAGCTGGTGCGGTGGTAGGCATAGACAAGGTGATTATGCTCATAGCATTGATAGTCTTCCGTATAGGCTGGTGGGCAACTATCTATTGCCAACAGATACTCCTGGGTATGCTGACGATATTCGGTCCGATACAATGGGCATTCTCTCTCTTGCCGAAATGGGAAGGAGCCTGGGCAAAGTGGCTGATACGTTATCTCACGGTACATTTCTATGGAGCAATGCTATACTTCGTGGGCTTTTATGTCCTTTTACTCTTTGATATAGTGCTCTGCATTCAGGTGGAGAACCTTACAGCCATTACCGAAAGTGAGCAGACGATGGCAGCATATCTGCAGAACTCGTTCTTCTCAGCCGGTTATCTGATGGCAGCAAGCATTGTGGCTTTGAAATGTCTGAACCTCGTTCCAGACCTTGCTGCATGGATGATTCCTGAAGGAGATACAGCATTCTCTACCCGAAACTTCGGTGAAGGTGTGGCACAGCAAGCCAAGATTTCAACCCAGGGCATGATTAGTAAAGTGATGTAAACAGCAAATAATACATATATAATAAGGTATGGTAATAAAGAATCTCGAAAACAAAATCAAGTTGGTGATGATTATCTGCTCACTCTTCCTTGTGGGCTGCATCATCATCTGTATCTCCAGCATTTGGACAGCCAAGCAAATGGTTTCAGATGCTCATCAGAAAGTGTACGTGTTGGATGGCAATGTTCCTATTCTCGTACAGCGCAGCACCATGGAAGAAACGCTCGATGTGGAAGCAAAGAGTCATGTGGAGATGTTCCACCATTACTTCTTCACTCTTGCGCCAGATGACAAGTACATCAAATATACAATGGATAAAGCCATGTATCTGGTCGATGAAACGGGTCTTGCGCAGTACAATACATTAAAGGAGAAAGGCTTCTACTCAAACATCATGGGTACGAGTGCCGTATTCAGTATCTTCTGTGACAGTATCAAGTTCGACAAGGAGAAGATGGAGTTCACCTACTATGGCAGACAGCGTATTGAGCGACGCACAAGCATTCTTACCAGAGAACTTGTGACGGCAGGTCATTTGAAGCGTGTTCCCCGTACAGACAACAACCCACATGGTTTGCTCATCACCAACTGGAGAACCCTTCTCAATAAGGATATAGAACAAAAGACCAAACTGACATATTGATATGGGATGGAAGAATATATTTATCGGTGAAAAGATGCCAGACAAAGATGATCCTCTATATCGTCAGAGATATGAGACTGAGGTGCAGGCAGGACGCAAGTTTGCCAAGACGATGAAGCTTGATGTGCTTGCAGCCAAGGTACAACTGTTTGCTAATGACCATAAACTGTTGTTCCTCTACCTTGTATTTGGTTTCATTATCTTCTGTTTTGGTCTGAACATCTACAGGTTGGTAGTGGTGTATAGTCATCAACAGTCAAGACAAAGTGCTACGGAAAGGCAAGAGCAGATGTTGCGTCTGCGACACAGCAAAGTCTGGAAAGCTGTTGAAAATGCCTACACCACGCATCCTGCCATGAATAGAGATAATCCTCAAATCCGCAACCTATAGGGTTTCGTGGGAATTTACTTGTAAAACGACAAA
>OHNK01000279.1_pt1 | contig 39874 bp, 31 predicted proteins | sample 1569551 | NCBI WGS metagenome assembly OHNK01 (sample SAMEA3879518, study PRJEB24766) | human gut metagenome | biome: human-associated habitat; feature: feces | place: USA | collected 1985/1987 | reverse complement strand
GAATGGTTTTATAATTTTTAATATTTATAAATATGGATGTCTATAAGACTAACGGCTCCTACGAAGAGTACGATAGGGAAAAGCTGATGAGAGGTATTCACGAGGCCTACAAGTCTGCAGGTGAAGTGTGCCCGGAGGCTGTGGTGGTGTCAATTGTCGATAATCTGTACATATATGACAAGATTGCCAGCAAGGAAATTCGCCGACAGGTCGAGGAGTCATTGATGTCCATAAACAAGAAGGTCGCCGTCGCTTACATTGAAAAATTCGATGCCGGCATGGACCTCCGCAAGAAGCGCGATTTCATCCGCGACTACATCAAGGCTTCGAATGCCGCGACCGGTTCTAAGTTTGATGCCAATGCCAATGTCACCCGTAAGAATATCGTGACCCTCGGGCAGGAACTCTACAAGGAGAACAATATCAAGCAGAACCGCTATATAATGAAGGACAAGATCAAGGCGATGTATAGCAAGCGTCTGGCTGACCAGTATATCGAGGACCTTGAAAGTCACGTTCTTTACAAGCATGACGAGAGCGGCACACCGGGTTATCCATACTGCGTCGCCATTACCATGTACCCATTCCTTGAAAGCGGACTGAAGGAACTCGGCGGCGTGTCCGTGGCACCTACCGACCTCAAGTCATTCTGCGGTGAGTTCATAAACCTTGTCTATTCTATTTCGTCCCAGTTCATGGGTGCCGTGGCTACTCCTGAATTCCTGATGTACTTCGACTATTTCATCAGAAAGGACTACGGTGACAATTATCTTGAACGTCTCGGTGAGGTGGTGGAAAACAATGTCAAGCAGCGCACCCTCGTGAAAGTCATTGACAATTATTTCCAGCAGGTTGTCCACTCTATGAACATGCCGGCCGGAAACCGCGGATATCAGACAGTTTTCTGGAACATAGGATATTTCGACAAACCGTATTTCCAGGGTGTGTTCGGAGATTTCCGTTTTCCTGACGGCACGGCTCCTAAATGGGAGACATTGTCCTGGCTCCAGAAGCATTTCATGAACTGGTTCAACGAGGAGAGGAATGACTATATCCTTACTTTCCCTGTCGAGACCATGGCTCTCCTTACCGACGGCGGAGACGATTATGCGGACAAGGAATATGCTGACTTCACAGCTGAAATGTGGTCCAAGGGACACAGTTTCTTCTGCTACATTTCCAATAGTCCGGACAGCCTCTCAAGCTGCTGTCGTCTGCGTAACTCATTGAAAGACTTGGATAACACAGACGAGGAACACAATCATACCACCCATCAGTATTCTATGGGAACCGCCTCCGTGGCTACCGGTTCGAAGTCAGTCATGACCATAAACCTGAACAGGCTTATTCAGATTGCTGCAAGGAAGTTCTTCAAGCAGACTCAGGGCATTGACATTCCTGAAGGACAGCCGCTTCCTTCGGATTTGAAATACGACAGGGGTGAGTTGTACAAGATCATCGACGCGGAAATCAGCGAGATGACCGGCCGTGTACACAAATACCAGACAGCTTTCAATGCTATCATTCTCGATTTCCTGAAGGCTGATATGCTCGATGTCTATAAGGCAGGTTTCATCGACATGCGCAAGCAGTATCTTACTGTCGGCGTCAATGGCCTTACAGATGCTGCCGAGTTCCTCGGTCTGGAGATTTCTCCGAATGAGGGATATCGTGAGTTTGTCAATACCATTCTCGAGACTATCAATATTTCCAACAGGAAGGACAAGACCCGCGAGACTATGTTCAATACTGAGTTCGTCCCGGGCGAGAACCTGTCAGGCAAGAACTATAAGTGGGACAAGAAGGACGGTTTCTTCGTTTCTCCAAAGCACAATATGTATAGTTCGTACTTCTATAATCCTGAGGATGAGGGACTTTCCATGATAGACAAGTTTAAGCTCCATGGAGAGGATTATGTGAAGTATCTAGACGGCGGCTCGGCTCTCCACATGAACATTGCCGAGCATCTGAGCAAGGACCAGTACCGGCAGCTGCTCAATGTTGCGGCTCATTACGGCACGAATTATTTCACATTCAACTGCCGCAATACCGTCTGCAATGACTGTGGATATATCAGCAAGGATACATTGACAGTGTGCCCTAAGTGCGGAAGCAAGAATTTGGATTACCTCACCCGCGTCATTGGCTATCTGAAGAGGATTTCTTCTTTCAGCGAGATGCGTCAGGAGGAGGCCGAGCACAGATATTACGCTGGGGATTGTCAATGATAAAGTACGTGCCGGAGATGACCAGTGTCGTGATGGAGGAAATTCCGGACAAGGTGACACTGGCTGTGGATATCTCGAATTGTACCGGACTGTGTGAAGGCTGCCATTCTCCGTTTCTTCGCACCGATATCGGGCTGGAGCTGACGCCTGAAAGGGTTGAGTCAATGCTGGCAGACAATTTCGGTGTGAATTGTTTCCTTTTCCTCGGTGAAGGCAATGACCATCAGGCTCTTATGTCATTGGCTTCTTATATCCGATCATCGCATCCATCACTGGCGTTGGCCATTTATTCGGGAAGGGAAAAAGTCGAAGATGAGGTGTTTCAGGCTTTTGACTATGTCAAGGTAGGGCCTTATCGCCCTTCTTGCGGACCTCTGAACAATCCATCCACGAATCAGCGTCTGTATCACGTGATGCGCAAACCTGCCGGCCTGCCTGCTTCCGGTGACTCCGGCTATGTCCTGGAGGACATCACCTCAAGGTTCTGGCACAAAGGCATTGACCCTCTCCTTACTTCAAAATAGCCTTGATGGCTTTTGCCAGTCTTCCGTCAGGGTCGGAGAAGTGGTTTCCGGGGTTTATCTCGAAGTCGTGCGCGATTCCGGTCTTGTCGAGGAATGAAAGAACCTGCTCCGTGCAGTCTCCTACGCGACTCATGACGGGATGTTTCGTGTTGCTTTCGTTGTCGCCCAATGAAAGATATACATAATCAGGCTTTCTCAGGATCTTGTGTGTTTTCATGAAGTCGATGAAACCTGGGTACCAGAATGAGGCTGACCCGCATCCGACTCTGTGGAATATGTCTGTCTTCCATTGGCTCCAGAATGCGAACAGCCCTGCCAATGAATATCCTGCAATGGCATTGACAGAACTCGGGTGCGGCAGGCTTCTCTCCACTTCCGGCATTATCTCGTCCAGAAGTTTTTCGAGGTGTGCTTCGGCATTGCCGTTGAACATCGGCAGTCCCTTTCTGACGCCCGGTGCGGGCCATGGTGTCAGTTCGCCTTCGAAGTCGAAGTCGTGTATGGATACGAGGTTGAACTCAGGGCATCCCATTTCTCTGCACCTGTTCCATACGTTGTGCCCGTCTCCGGCTACCGAGTGGATATAAACTGTCGGGAGGCTTCTGTCAGCCGCGCCTTTCCATATTGTCGTTTTCATGTTTTCACGTGTTGGGGATTGTGTCAGGTTTTTCGCCGCAAATTTCGAGCCTGCAAGGGGGCTGAACACTTGCAGGTATCATTGACCTTGGCGCGAAGAAAGGTGAACCTACAGGGCCCACATGCCAGTTCCATCCCAGTAGTCTTTGAACTCTATGGTCTTGACGGTCTTCTTCGAGGTGAACACATGTTTTCTTACAGGTGTGTACCATTCGGCTTTCACATATACTGTCTTGCCGGTATATCTGTCCACGATAGGGAGGAATTCCCACATGCCGCCGATGCGCGGACCTGTAACCCACACTCTTTCACCCGGTGCATAAGTCTGGAATGTCGAATAGCCTTCGGACGGGCCTGTGTAAACGCAACCTTTAAAGTCGCGTCCGGCTCCTTCTCCCCATGCTCTCACCTGATACCAGCCGAGCTGATGTGCATGTGTGCATTTTTCTGCCACGTCGATAGCTTGTTCGATGGAGCATATTTCCTTAGGGCAGATGGTCGTGGACGTCTTGCCTTTGATCAGACCGAGTGCCTCCATGAAACTCATGGCCTCCTCTGCGGCGGGGTTGATATCTTTCTTGTCAATGTATTTGTCCAGTCCATTATCGAATTCCGTATAGGCATAGACACCTTGGTCCTCGATGTAACGCAATGCCTTGTAGAGGATTGCAGCCACATCCTGACGGGTGGCCTTGTCGCTGTCCGAAGCTGATGCCGAAGGAATTTCGTTGATTCCGAGAGCAGCGCATTTCGCCACGAACTTGTCGCCTGACTGTTTCTTGCCGAGTTTGATTTCACGGTCGAGAAGTTCCTCTACCAGACGTACAGCGAGAGATCTTACCTGAAGCAATGTCGCCTGTATGGTGTAGTCTTTTCCGAGTACTTCGTCATCCAAAAGATCGTCGCACAAAGCGAAGTTTACCGAACTCTGGAAAGCAGTGCTCATCTTGGCGTCTGACTTGTATGGAAGGATGAACGTTCCCGGTTGCGTTGTAGTGGTAAGTCTTGCCTCGGTTTCGAAACCTTCTGCCTGTTCGGCCATGGCCTTCCTGAAGTCTTCATAGTTCATTTCAGTTCCGGTCGCTTTCCATGCGACTTTTGTAAAGTGCTTCTGTTCATATCCTTCTGACATGCCGCACCAGATGCAGCTGTACCACCATACGTGCTGTCCGGCGGAGTTTTTGCCTATATATGCCTGGTCATTGGCCAGAGGCTGTTCGAATATGTGCTGTGGGTAATCGAAGTCGGTATATTTTATCTCGAAAATATGCGCAGGGTTATGCTCGCACTTTCCGCAAGTTTTGCATGAATAATAGTATGACGTGAAATTCTTGCATGAATAATCCTTGCAAATGTAGTCGGGGCCCGCAACTTTTTCCGTGAAGACATGATGCGTACAGAAAGGTTTTGCGGCATTGGCTCCGGCTTTCTGGGCAGAGAATACGTCACTCTGATATGTCTTTATCGTGAACAATATAGGGAATGACCAAGTTTCTCGGGTAACCATTTTCATTATATTGTCGGCTTCCGCTTCCGGAATGAATATCGTTGCCCTTTTATTCTGGCACAGGTAGCTGTTATACGGATGGTAAATACTTGTTGAATGATCCCTGTCACCTTGATAGATATTACAGATGGTCCTGATGAACTCCTGTACGTTCACTTTCTGGCTCAGCCATACTTCGCGGATATTGTAAGTTCCTTGTATGAAGTTGTTAACATCGCCTGCTGCGCAACTTTGGATGAAATCGTTGTCAGTATCTACTATTATCCTGGTCACGCGCATGGTATTCTGTCCCTTGAATTCTCCCTCAATATTGGCATAGAACCGCGGGGCATACGAATCGTTGATGACAATCAGCGGCCAAGGATTGAAATCAGGGCTGAGAGCATTGGCTTCATCGATGGAGTAGGCCTTGCGGGACCTGCGGTAAGAGTCTTTATTCAGTTCATAATCTGATTTCATGTTCTGCGCGGCTTCCCGTTCCGAGCCGGCTCCGCCTTTTCCGACGGAAACCATTGTCTCTATGGATATGAAATATGGGGTGCTGGGCTTCACGTCCGCCTCTTTGCCATTGACGGTAATCTTGATTCTGCTCCCGTCGATGCCATAGTCATTGTTCTTGAAATAATAGTCGGTCTGGTATTTCCCGCTCGGGTTTACCATCACTTTGAATACGGCTTTGTAGTCGAATCCGTCTCTGAACAGCATCTCACCGCTGTCTTTTTCCACGAAATCGCCTATATAGTCCGCTTCCATAAGCTGGATATCTCCGGTAGGGGCAAGGTCGCCATATTCGGTAGTCGCCGAAGTCGGCTGCACCTCACGCGCGTCCCAAAGGTCCGTTCCGGGTTTCGGGACTGGAATGATAAGGTCAATGCTTTTGATTTTTGGTTTGTCCTGGGCTGATGCCGTCAGTGGCAGTAAGATGGCCGCCACTGACAACATTGTCATAATCACATATTTGGCTGTTTCTTTCGTAGTCATAGGGTGTCGTTTTTATTCGGTATCTACAAATTCAAGTCCTGCAGGATATACATACTGGTTGTTCTCCCATTTGACCTGCATGTAAGGGCAGGTCATCATGTCCGGGTAAATTTCCATAAGGAAGTCATCCTTCAGTTTGGAATTCAATTTCAAGTTCTTGAGGCTCTTGCAATTGTCGAATGTGAATTCTCCGATTTCCAAAACGTGGGAAAGGTCGAGGGAAACCACACCGCTGTCGGAAAATACGTGACTGCCGACTTTGGTTACACTGGCAGGAATGTTTATGGTAGTGAGTTTCGTGCAGTTCTCGAATGTTCCGTCTTTGATTTCCGTAAGGTTCTCAGGCAGAGTCACGCTCGTGAGATTTGTACAGCCGCTGAACATCTCATAACTTGTAAGTCCCACATACCGGGGGAGTTTGATGCTCTGGAGGCTGGTGCAGTTCTGGAAACATCCATGCAGTTCATCTATCTTGTCGCTCTCGAAAACGACTTTCTTCAGATTCTTGCAACCATAAAAGGCTGAACCCTGAATGATTTTTACCGATGCCGGAATCACGATTTCGCTGATGTCGGTCTCCCTGAGTGCGGCGTTCGATATTTCTGTCAATGTTGACGGCAGTTTGATGGATTTGATGGATTTTCCCCAGAAAATATCACCGCGCATTTCCGTGACAGGGATTCTCTTGCCTTTGTAATTGATATAGTCGGGCATGACGATGTCCTTGCCTGCTACAGCGGTGTTCACGGCCTCGGAAGCGAAGGCAAAACCCTTGCTTGCGTGGACTATGTAGATGATGCCGTCGATGTCAACGGTTGCTCCGGAAGCATTCTCGCTTACTATGGTACCGCTCTGGCTTGATCCTGAAGTGGAGATGCTTTGTTTTACAGGTTTCGGATCCCATTTGGTCATAGTCACCTTGGTAGCGTTCTCATATCCGCCATGTTTTTGGAAATACTCCTTTGTCTCGTCATTGATGAGTCCTTTGATAGTGAAAAACGGTGATATTGAGCTCTTTATGAGAGTCTTATACTTATCGCCCTCGAGAATGGACGCGATCTTGTCGTGCAATCCGTTTATGACCCATTGAGGAGATTCGCTGCCGTACTCGCTTCTGGCTTCTGCCATCAATTCTACAAGTTTGTTCAACTCGTTGGCACGTGCATAGAGTTCTCCTTCCACATTTTCATATCGCGCGTGTGCCGGAGTAAGAGTCTTGAAATATCCGTTTTTGAAGCAGTCATCCAGCAGGAGGAACTCATCCACCAGACTCTTATTGTTCAAGTTGAAGATGTTCGGCTGTTTTTCGGACCAGTTCACTTGGACATCAGGGCTCTGAGGCGGCATGCTTGGCTTTACTGTAAGTGTTCCGTATGCTGCCTCCACAGGATATCCGAGCGGAGCGAAAAGTGCCGTGTGCTCATTTGGAAGTTTTACTGTAGGTGCCTCATCTTCCATTTCAGGAGCATTTCCCATCGTTGCATCGTACTGCTTCTGAAGTGCTTTGTCCCTGTCGGAAGTCTTGCTTGCGGCGGGCTTTTGTGTAGTCGGCTTGCTGCCGGTTGTCTGGTTCTTGACAGACTGGGTCGTCTTTACGATTTGTTTGCCGATTTTGTCTCCGAGGCTTTTGAGACCGTCTTTAAATGACTGGGCATCTGTACTTGGCATACTCACGAGGAATGCCGTGCATAGGATAAGAATGTTTGGGGTTTTCATGTGTGTTGTTTGCGTTTTTTATGCAGTTTTATCCGCATTGACAAATCTACGAAAAAAATCGGAACTGCTCTACTATAACGATGAAAAATCGGGTGTTGATGTTCTTGTCAATGCCGAAAATACGTAAAATTACGTATAGGAATTTTGCAGGGGATTTCTTTTCTTTACGGAAATCGTGGATTGATTATAAACTGTAAAAACTGATAAATCATGAAAAGACCATTTTATAGGGTGATTCTTATGGGCGCCGTGGCGGCAGCATTGGCATTGGTATTGGACGGATGCAAGAAGGATTCTGCTGAGGGGCCTGATCTGGAATTGAATAAGGAAAGCATTGACCTGAAAATAGGAGAGACCTTCAATCTGAAGGTCACGAATCTGCCAGAGGGGGCTTCTGGGGTGAATATCCGCTGGGCGAGTGACGACGACAAGGTTGCGACCGTGGATCAGAATGGTCTGGTGACCGCGACCGGCACCGGCAGGGCTATAATTGCAGCCTGGACAAATAATGCAAGCCATGTGGCGAAGTGCAAGGTTTGTGTGCCGCGGAAGATAAATTCCTATACGATTCCTGATGATTTTTTCCCTATTTGGCGCGATGCGGAAAACCCTATAGAATTGCCGTTTACATGCGATCCTCCATCGGCTAAAGCAGATGATTTTATTTGGGAGTTTTTGCCCAACCAGACCCTTTATCCGGATGGTGAATTTGAATTGTCAGTTAATGACAGGGCGTACATTAAAGCATTGAAAGCCGGTTCCGGAGTGTTTCAGATTACCCCGAAAGATGGGAATATGGAACTGGTGAAAAGATATCGCATTTATGCATACGAGCACAGGTTTAATATTTATCCTTCTTATACTGGTTATTCGTACCTTGGATCGGGACTTGAAGATGGAGAAGAAATTGATGTCTCGAAGTTGAATATAGATGATAGATATGGAAAGCCTTATGTGCTGTTGAAATCTTGTCAATTCGAATGGGATAAAAATGATGACAGGCGATTTAATCTTGATGATCCTTCTATTGTCGAGATTGGCGGTTATATTTCTCCTATCGAGTTGACACTTACTGTTGTACCTAAAAAATCAGGCAAAACCACATTGACCATAACCAATAAGCAACTCGATATAAGAGGCGCAGTCGAAAATGTTTTCGTCCGCAAAGTCGTATTGCGCGTTCCTTAGATTGTCGAGGTGGATGAAAGGAATTAGATATCAATGCATTGTATATGGAGAGAAATCCTTAATACCATATTATTATGAGCACCAGACATTTATTCCTCCCTTTCCTTGTTGCCTTGGCTGGATTTGTCTCCTGCGATGAATTCAAACCTGAGGTGGCTGTCGGTTGTGTAACCGTGGACAATGAGTATTTCTGCGCCCTGACCAGTGCAATCGGCGGTGAATCTGAAGGAAATCAGAAATGGGCTTTCTATGATGAAGGCAAAGTTTGTGTCAATGTTTCCGGATATAAATGCCGCTGCGGTGATGCCGGGCATATTCCGTTCACATTGACCTTCATTGACATTGACCTCCCAAGTATTGCGACAATGCAGATTCCTCTTGAGGAGCGCACCGAGGGTGAAAATTACTTGAGCGGCAACAAGTCCGTCTCCGGTGTCCGACTTAACCACTACAAACTGTCCGACGACGGACGCCATCTCGAGATTGACATTTCGATTACCCTGTACCGTGAAACGAAAGGCGACATCCGAGTCCTCTACAAAGGCGCCACCAACGTAAAAGCGTCTCGCAGGTGATTGCTTTTTGCAAGAAGTCCTGAGATGCGGTCTGTGTCGTTCGAATGTCTATTCTTTGCTGGATAGGTTTACATTCAATTGGTTCACATTTATCATTGGTAAGGGATACTTGGCGCAGTTTGTTCCTGCAGTCTTGACGACCAGAATTCCACGCATCGTGCCTATTGCCACACTTAGGAAGTGAGGCATGATGTGGTTGACCGTAATGCTTTGGTCCTCGTTATAAACGATGAACTGGCGGAGATTTTTTACTTCAAACTCGAATTTGTACAAACACTCAAGCACTATATCTCCGTCAAGTTCATAACGAGTACCGAAAAACAAGTTGAAGGTGTCGTTTTCGACATCGGGTTGAATTTGTGTTGAAAAACCAATCTGAACTGCATCAGGATTGACATCGTCCCCTATTTTTCCCGGAGACATCATAAAGCTTACTTCGCTGACGGAAATAAGCCTCATCTGGATATTTACATTATCTTCCGCCATAGTTGGTTAATTGTGGGATGTCGCGTGAAAACATTTGAAACTCTGGCTGTTATAAGTTCCATCATAAGAATCGGACGGGGTTATAAATTCTTTTGCCGGAACGAATACGTATTTCACTTCGGGTGCTTTTTTTATCTCAACCACGGGCTCGCCAAGCACGGAGGCAATCTTCGCCAGTGTCTTGGTCGTGAATCCGTGAGATCCGGTGAGCCATCTTGAAATTTCCGATTCGCGTTTGCCCATCCGCGTTGCCAGCTCGCGCTGTGTCATCTTTTTCTTCTTGAGAAGATCGTAAATGCGGTTTGCAATGTCAATATTAAGGTTAACCTCCTCCATCACCTCAGGAGTAACATTGGCGACGCATCTATCAAATAAAGGATTCTTTTTCATAATAAATATTATATGGTGATAGCTTCAATAATCATTTTAACTTTTTGGTAATCATCGTAATCAGCATGAATCTTACGTGTCCCTATGAAAATTTGATGCTCAATGGAGCGCAGTTTGTTAACTATATCCAGTAAAATTGGATCATCTTCATATCTTTTGACTCTTTTTATTCCTCCATTGCCAATGATGAGAATCTTCCCTGATATTCTGATGCAATATAATCGTAAGGTTCCGACTCCTTTCCCTCGCCTTTGTTCTATACAAAGAGGAATGGCTTTGATGTTATTCCCCTCCGGGCGAAAGAGATTCTCACGAGCTCCGCAATCGTCAATTATCTTTTTGATGGCAGCAATGATGGCATCAAAGTCTTTCTTTAATTGCGGATTCTCCAGTTCGCCATTATCGGACATGAATCTCTCGAACTCTGTTTGCGTCTCACCATCATACCTTGGTGAGTATATGCTGACATTATCGCTTTCTATGACGAGTTCGAGTTTTCCCATACGTTATATTTTTTCTGATCGCTAAGATACGGCATCTTTTTGAATTTCCAAACAAAACTTCACTTTTTTGTTAAGTTGTCATTTGGCGGATTGCACGAAATAGCCCTTTCGATTCTCAAACAAAATGCGAAATTTTTGTAACTTAGGGGGCGTAAATATGAATGCCCAATGGACCCTATATACAACTATTCCCTCTGTGCCGCGCTGCCGTTGATGCTGTTTTTCGGCTTCTATTTTTTGTTTGGCAGAACTCCGGAAAAGACGATTTTTGAAAATTATCTGCGCTCCAGACGCATTATGGGTGTGGCAATGTTGTTGCTTGCGGCCAACTATTCAGTGCATTTCTTTATGAAAGTCCGTTTCAATGACGCTGATGCCGCAATCCTGATGAACCTGTCCACTTATTTCCTGTGCTACTGGCTGTTCAGTTCAGCTTTTACCACATTGCTTGACCGCAATTATATAACCGGACGCAGGTTATTGACACATATCTCCTTGTGGGTGCTGTACTCCGCGATCTCTTGCATTGTCCTGAAATTGTTGCCGGAAGGGAATTTTCAGACAGTGGCGATATTGGCCTTGGCAGTATGGCTGGTCGCCTATGGCTTGTTGCTGACATGGCGATTGCTCAAGACCTATCACATGGTCATCCGCATGTTCGATGCTACTCATTCAGACGATATAGGGGCCTATATCAAGTGGCTTTCCGTCGTCACTTATTGGGCTGTAATATTCGGCGTCGGCTGCGGGCTGCTGACGTTCCTGCCCGACAGATATGTCTATATCTGGATTTTGATGTCAATCCCGTTCTACATCTATCTCTTCCTTTGTTATCTGAATTATCTGCTGTTTTACGAGCAGGTGGAAAGTGCAATGGAAACTTATAAAGATAAAGAGGAGGACCGCAGCGAGTCCGTACCGACGCAAGAAACGCCGTCCTACCATGCCGAAATCGCTGAGAGAATAAAGGGTTGGATCAATGCTGACGGGTACGTCCGGACAGGCCTTACCATTAAAGACTTGTCGGAACAGCTTCATACCAATCGTACCTATCTTTCCGAGTACATAAATACCACATACGGAGTGTCATTCCGTGATTGGATTACAGGGCTTCGCATAGAGTATGCGAAACGACTGCTTGTACAAAATCCCAAGTTGACGCTGGCCGATATTTCTGAAAGGTCCGGCTTTTTGTCACCAAGTCATTTTATCCGTCTGTTCAAAGAAAAAACCGGCTGTACTCCTACCAAATGGAGAAAATCATAGTAATGTGAAGGCTACTGAAATAGCCTAAACGTCAAAAATGTGTGATTCTGACAATTGAAGGACTTTTTGTTTTCAGAAATCTGTCAGAAATGAATCCTCTTTGCTTTCTTTGTACGTAGCATTTTACAGTCTTTGCCGTGAAATGCAGTTTAAATCACTTGCTAATAAACAGCTTGACATTATGAAACGATTCTTTATTGCCCTTGCAGTATGTTCTTTGCTGGCATCTGCCGTTTCGTGCGAGTATGACGCACCGAACATCAATTTCACCACCACCGTTACCAATGATTATTCAGAAGTCATAAAGGCTCTCCAGGACCAGACATTGACGATTGCCGAAAAATTGAAGATCCTCAATGAAGCTCTTGAAGACCAGACATTGACCATTACCCAACAGGTGGATATTCTGAAGAAAGCCTATGAAAACGGAGTCCTCAAGTATGAGGATTTGTTCGGCAAACTGTTTGACCAACTTGGAAAAATCAAAGAAAGTACTGAAGAAAAACTCGACGCCATCAAAGGGGCGCTCGAAACGGTAAACGAGGACATGAAAACCAAGCTTAAAGCCATCAATGAAGCAATCAAGAAAGGAATAGTGGACATCAATGCCAAACAAGACCTTATACTGACAGCATTGAACAGTTTGTCGTCGTATAAATTCACCAAAGACGAACTGTTGGAGGTCGGCGATGACTATCTGCTGGTCCACTCATTGTTCTGGAACAAGAATTTCGAAAATTATGAGGTCGTAAGGGCCCTTATGGACTTGATACCGATATCATTGCCTGCCAGATATGGGTTCTGGTACCACCAAGCGTCAGGCAAATATGCATTTAATGGAAGTGAGCCAACGAGTCTCTATGGACCGGCTATTACGGAAGGCGGAATTTTCAATTGCGTAAGAGGCGCAAGCGATTTGTTCCTTGCGATTGACCTCGAATGGAACAGCGGCGCTCCATGCTACAGGTCCGTCGGCGAGTACAACTGCTACTTGATAAAAAAAGTATATAAAAGCGGATATGCCTATTTCATCGTAGATAAGGGAGACAAGACAGCCGGAATCAAAGTCAAGCCGGAGTCAATGCCGAATAAAGACCTGTTTAATGATTATTCCAACCGAATCACATACGAGCATTATTTCGAAGCCGAGAAAGGAAGGACCGGAGTCTGGGGCTACAGAGGTCTGGCAAATGGTCAATATCCCGGTAGCAAAGTTAAAAGTGTAGACTTTACGTTTGTGAAAGATGAGTAACTGCTAAATGCTTGATTATGAAAAGATTATTGACATTGACAGTAATAGTGCTCCTCTTTGTGCCCCTCATTGATATCGGGGCTCAGGAGCGCGGCAGCGGGACTTATCGCACATGCACCTGGAGCCTGTATGGAGAAGCCGGCGCCACGATGTCGCATGGTATCGGCATTTCGAATGTGAATGCAGCTCCATGGACAAGCGTCTCCCCGGAAATCGGGGCAGGCGTGTCCTTCAACATACGCCCGTGGATCCGTCTCGGCCTGAACTACGATTTCTCCAAGTACGCCAGAGAATTGAGGTTCGACAAGTTGCAGCCATTAGGAGATTCCGCCGGGGATGGCACCATTGACATTGACGGGGATCTCTCCGGAGATATTGTTCCGGACATAGACGGTAAGCCGGCAGGGGACAGGCTTCTCCTTGAGAAAACCGGCGGACTCGCTTATACGAAGATGTGGACACAATACCATGCGACCGACCTTACGCTGGAGTTCAACGTGATGGAAATCTGGAAGAACCGGACAGACAAGCGTTTCAACCTCTACGCGGGAGCTGGTTTCGGCTGGCTCTTTGCCAGGGGCAATACCTATAACATCGCCATGGGCAATGAGCGCTGGAAAGAAAAGTACAAGGAAACCACCGACATTTGGCTCAAAGCCGAGAACACTCGCCACAACTATAATACTGGATATGTTCCAATGCTGGTTTCCGCGGAATTCGACGTGAGCCCTATCGTGACATTGGGATTACAGGGAAATTACAAGCGGCTTTTAAAGTGCGACAATGCCCCGAAGGGAATCGGTACCGTGTCCATGGTCGTGAGGCTGAATCTTCTCGGCGGAAAGTCCGGATACAAGAGCAAGTCCGGCAAATTACGTGAATCCGAGAATGCTCTGTCTGCAATGAGGGACATGAATGAGGCTGTTAAAGAAGATTGTGAGGATTCCGTGCATTCGCTGAAGGATGACCTTGCGGACTCCGAGAATGAAGTGGCCAGACTGAAGTCTGAATTGGAAGATCTCAAGAAGGAGAATGAGGCGCTCAAGTCGCAAGCGGAAGAGAAGCCGAAAATGTCACGTGACACCCTCGCCAACATCTGTGTCATGTTTGATTTCGACAGCAGCAAGTTGCGTCAGCAGGCCAAGACTGAACTCGATGACTTCGCAAAGAGGATAAAGTCAACGGAGGGCTACGAGTTGTTTGTTACAGGTGAGGCTTCAGCAAGTGGAGATAGTAGATATAACCTGAAGCTCAGTGGATTACGCATTGACAGCGTTATCCGTCACCTGAGCAAAAAGGGCATCGATTGCAGTCGGGCATATCGCCAGCCGCTCGGCGACACAGGAAAGGATTCGTCGAAATCAGCTCAGCGTGTCACGATACTTATTGTCTCTGATTGACATAATGTCGCTTGTGATGAGTAACGTATGGGCTGACTGAAATGACCTTTTCATTCCTGTTCCGGAATCAGGCGCTCCTTCTGTGGAACCGATTTGCTATAAACAGAAGAAATGTCTATCTTTAGGATTCACTGACAAACTAATAGACAACAGCCATGGGAAACGGAAAATTCTTGCAGTTCTTGACTTTACTGCTATGCCTTTGCTTCGGATATTTCACATATAAGGCCTATAGTGATGTCCAGCAGGTTAAGGAAGAAAACGCGATTTTGCATGAGGCTCTGGATTCGCTGCTCGTCGGGTCGACGATGACTTCACCCGATGCGGAGCCGGATCCTCTGTCGGCGGCTTCAAGCATATCTGCGTTTATGGATGAACTCATCACAGACGCACACAAAGAATACCGCGCCGGCAAGAAGGCCAATGCCAAAGAGCCGTTGAGGATTCAGGTAAAATCTTCTTATCGGATGGAGGACAGATATGTCAGGACCCATGTCGAAGACCCTGAAGTGCGTGGTAATGCTGAAGGAATTGTCAAGCTTGACATTACGATAAGCGGGAGCGGGGATGTCAAGTCCGCCAAGTTGAACTCGGCTTCTACGATCACAGATGAGGAGGTAATCGAAGCCTGCAAGAAAGCGGCACTCAAGACCGGCTTCAATGTCAACTTTGACGCCCCGAACCTTCAGCGGGGCACGATTACGTACACTTTCTACAGATAGGAACCAAACATTTGTCAGGACATTGACAATGCCGACTGTTACCCGACTTGTCCGGAAAACCGCCATGTTTTCCGGACAAGTTGTTGCTATTCAGCGACTTATCCGTATTAAAACGTTTTCTCATGGACAAAGTGCCCGTCATGATTATGCTCAGCTGTAGTGAATCAGGTGATTTTATGGCCTGCCAGAATATATGTGTAAAGCATATCGACAAAGTCGGCGAGATAAATGGCGAGATAAATGGCAGGATAAATGGCGAGATAAAATCATTGGGTTCGGCAAGGCTCTGTCTGAGGCGTGAACTCCCACGTCCGCACACGAAATTCCGGGTATCTGCCTTGCGGGACGAATTCCGGCGGCGGGACGATGCCACGGCCCTCTCCGTAACACATTGATAATCAAGCATTGTTTATTTTAAGCGTGGATTTTCAATGATTTTTTGGCAACTAATCCACACCTGATTTCATAATTCCTTATGAATCAAGCTATTGCAAAAACCGATGTGGCGCCGTCCCGACAATAAAAGTACGGAACCACTGAACATAGAGTTTCCGTAACTGAATAGCGAATAAATGGTGTAAATATCGGCCCAATTTTACCCCATTTCATCAATTTTGCCAAAATGGTGTAAAAACAAGCCGATATTTACACCGATTTTACGTTGCTCCTGCTTTGTGCCTCGGACGCACTATGAAATGCAAATCAACCGGGTTCTACGTTGGGCTCTCCGTTTCCCGTTCCGATGTTTAACAAATGTTTAACAATAAATAAAAAAATCGGCCCTGTAGGTATCTACAAGGCCGATTTTCGTGATTCGGTTGGGATTCGAACCCAAGACCCACAGCTTAGAAGGCTGTTGCTCTATCCAGCTGAGCTACCGAACCATCCTGAAGTTTCATCACTAGAGTTGCCTCTTCGTGAAGAACGGACTGCAAATATAGGCATTTTTTGTTTAATGGCAATATTTTTTTAACGAAAGTTTCGAGATTTTATTGTCGATGCCGGGTCGCGCTGACAGGAAAAACCCTGCAAAACATCCACTTTTATAAATTTTAATAGAAGAAAATCCCACTTTACCCTGCAAATCCAAATTTTCTAACTTATTGAAAAACACGTGTATAAAGATTTGTGACCAAATTCTTCGTCCACTTTTTGTCCACTCGTTGCAAAACGTTTTTACTTAGACGGTAATTTTGCATGAAAAAGTGGAGCAATCCGCACATAATTATTCTATAACCAATAAAGTTATGCGTAAATTTTTAGTTGTATTGCTTATGTTTGCTAGCGTGCTAGCCTTCGCTCAGCAACATAGTGTCAATGGAACGGTCAAAGACCAGAACGGACAGCCCGTCGTAGGACTGACCGTATTGGAGCAGGGCACCAAGAACGGTGTCATCACCGATGTCGATGGCCGCTATGATATCAGAGTATCATCATCAGAATCAGTTCTGGAATTTTCCGCATTGGGCTATTCTACAGTAACCGAGAAAGTCGGTGGACGGACTAACATTGACGTAGAAGTCAATGAAACCGCAATTGCCCTCGACGCGGTAGTGGCGATCGGATACGGTTCGGTGAGAAAGAAAGACCTCACTACGGCGGTTTCGACGGTCAACACTGAAGACATGGCATTGAGACCGGTCACTGACGCATCAGGATTCATCCAGGGAAAAGTTTCCGGAGTCCAGGTGACACAGACCAGCGGTCAGCCGGGAAGCGGTATGGTCATCAGGGTCAGAGGTGCATCATCCATTTCCTCTACCAATGACCCTCTCTATGTCGTCGACGGAGTGCCTGTCGGAACAGGAAACTATGCGATCTCATACCTCTCACCTAACGATATCGAGTCAATGCAGATCCTGAAAGACGCCTCATCAGCAGCGATTTACGGATCACGTGCAGCCAACGGCGTCGTGCTCATCACTACCAAGCAGGGCAGCAAGGGCAAAGGACCTAAGATCAATTTCAGCGCATATGTCGGACTCTCAAATGTGACTAAGACATACGATGTGCTCAATGTCGACCAGTACCGCGAACTCCAAAAGGAAATCGGCGTTGCCAATGTCCCTGAAGGCCTAAAAGACGAAACTGACTGGTTTGACGAGACTTACCGCACAGGAATTACACAGAACTACCAGGTTTCAGTATCGAATGCAAACGACAAGACCCGCTACTACATGAGCCTCGGCTACAGCAACGAACAGGGTGTACTGAAAGTCGCATATAACAAGAGGTACAATGCCAAGGTCAATCTCGAATCAGATCTCTTCAAATGGATCACCGTCGGAATGGACGTTGCATACTCCAACTACAAGAACAACGGCATCATCTCAGGTACAGGTTCCAACAGAGCCGGTGTTGTGCTTTCAGTAATCAACACCCCTACATATGCCAAGCCTTGGAGCGAAACCAACCCTGACTGGTACTGGACACAGTTCTACGGAGCCAACCTTACGACTCCTTCAGAGAACCTGGCCAGGACAGAAAACAACTTCGACCAGACCGACAGGGCAGTGATGTCAGCATTCGCGCGCATCAACTTCACCAAGCACTTGAACTTCAAGAGCACCGTCAGCATGGACCGCCGTTGGGTTCACAGCTACTCTTTCCTCGACCCTATCCATACATCATACGGAAGGACACAGCACGGAGAAGCATCTGATTCCAGAAGCGACGATAGGAGAATGGTTTATGATAACATATTGAACTACAATAATGTATTCGGAAAGCACTCCCTCGAACTTATGGGCGGTATGTCAGCCACCACATCCGACTGGCAGCAGCTTACAGGCTCGAGAAACTATTTCTCACCGGACAACAACAATGCGATTTTCGGACTGAACGGAGGTAACAAAGGCGGTCTTAGAGGCCAGAGCCAGAGCTGGAGCGAATGGGCCATAATGTCATATCTCGCACGTGCAGCCTACAACTTCGACAGCAGATACTACCTCACCGTAGCGTTCAGAGCCGACGGCTCCTCAAAGCTTGCGCCGGGACACAAATGGGGATATTTCCCGTCAATGTCAGCAGCATGGAGAATTTCAGGCGAAAACTTCATGAAAGATGTAAGATGGCTGAACGACCTCAAACTCCGTGTGGGCTGGGGACAGCAGGGTAACCAGGAAGGCCTCAGCGACTATGCATGGCAGCAGATGTACTCGACCAACTACTATGACTGGACAGATTCCAAATATGCTGACGCTGTTCCTACACTCGGAGGAAAATCCAACATCGGTAACAGGGAACTTACATGGGAGACAACATCACAGTGGGACCTCGGTCTGGATTTGGCAGTGCTGAACAGCAGACTTACATTCACTTACGACGTCTATCGCAGATATACCAAGAACCTGTTGATAACTGTCCCTATGCCGTCTCCATATTCTGACCTCATCAGAAATGACGGAGAGATGAGCAACTGGGGTATGGAATTCGCGATTTCATCTGTTAACTTCGACAAGAACGACTTCAGGTGGACAACCGATTTTAACCTCTCTTTTAACCGCAACAAGGTCGAGAAACTCACCCTTCAGAAAGTGTATAACTACACATCTACATCCGAAGCGCTCAGCGAGCAGGTCGTAAGGATGACAGAAGGAAAACCTCTTTCATGCTTCTACGGACTCACAGCCAAAGGCGTTGATCCTGAGACCGGTATGATTGTTTACGAGGACTACAACAAAGACGGCAAGATCAATTCTTCTGACCGTCACTATATCGGCGACGCCAATCCTGACTTCATCTGGGGTATGACAAATACCTTCAGCTATAAGGGATTGAACCTCAGCGTCCTCCTCACAAGTTCCATCGGAAACGACATCTATAATGCGTCAAAGATCGAGATGATAGGTATGTACAATGGTTCCAACCAGATTACCGATGTGCTCCGCAGATGGCGTGTTCCCGGACAGGTGACAGACATCCCTAAGGCAGGCGAAGTGGATAACCTCAAGGCTTCCACAAGATGGATTGAGAACGGCTCTTATCTGAAAATCAAGAACATCACTCTCTCCTACGATTTCTCTGGCAAGTTCCTCAAGAAGCTGAATCTCACCAAGATACAGCCATATATTACACTTGCCAATATGTTTACATTCACCAAATATTCCGGATATGACCCAGAAATGAGCCAGTACTCAAGCGCTACAAGCATGGGAATCGACTGGGGTACATACCCTAACGTCAAGACTGTGACATTCGGTGTCAATGTGGATTTCTGATGACTAAGGAGGCATTAATATGAAAATTATAAATCTTATTCTTTCGGCGGCTGTCGTTGTGGCATTCCAGGCTTGCGATCTGGATTTGAATCCCCACACATCCTACAATGAAAACAACGTGAATGTGAAGAACGACAGCGAAAGCCAATATTCTACCAGAACAGATATGTTGGGACTTCGCAACTCCCTGTATAACAGCTGGGTAAAAGATATCCAGGAAAAAGGATACATGGATTGGCTCATCACTACCGAGACCAGAAGTGACAACGCATATTGCGGCAGCCCGTCCACCGGCGCCATTGTCGCCATCGAGGCCAACAATCAGGATCCGGCCAATTCCAATGTCGCCCGCGACTGGGACTGGTACCTCAAGCAGATAAGCAACGCCAACAACATTATCTGCAACATTGACAATATCTTCGAGAAAGATACTTCCGCAGTGAAGATGACTCAGAAAGAGCACGACGAGTGGAAATCCGAGGCATTGTGCTGGAGGGCTTTCAACCTCTTCAGGATGGCCCAGCTCTGGGGTGATGCTCCTATGATTACCGTCATCCCTCCTGAAATCACATCAGAGAACATCGAGGACGTTTATGAGGACTATTATCCGAAACGTACACCTGTCGATGAGATTTACGGACAGGTAATCGAAGACCTTAACTACGCCTGCGACAATGCTCCTGATGTCAATGCGTCTGACAAGTATCTGTTCTCCAAGGCTTTCGCGCATGGTTTGAGGGCGAGAGTCTATGCGGAGAAACAGCGCCAGGACTGGAATCAGGTTATCAATGACTGTCTGGCAGTCGAGGGCATGGGCTTCTCACTCGTGGACAATTACGGCGACCTCTGGGGCTATACTGACGACGATGCCGTAAGAAACACCAAGGAGTCCATCTTTGAGGTCACCTGGTCACGCAACTCCGGAAACTGGGTATGGATGATGTATCACCGCAATGCCTACAACCCTTCAGACAGTTACTCATGGGCAAAATGGACTACACCTTCCAGAAGTCTTGCAGCCGCTTATGATGCAGCCGGTGATACTGAAAGGAAGAATGCGTCCATCGTTTACGACGAGTGCGGATGGAGCCTTTACTATCCTGCGGCAAAATATGCTTTCATGCACAAGGTTCCTACCAATGCCAGCAGCGTGATCCTCATGCGTCTCGGAGAAATCTATCTCCTTCATGCTGAAGCTCTTGTGATGACAGGCGATCTTGACAACGCATATATCTATACGAACAATACCAGAAACAGAGCCGGCCTTGCCGATCTTCCTCTTTCAGTGAAGAGCAGCAAAGAGTCGATGCTGAAGGCCGTTCTGGACGAGCGCAGGCTTGAGCTTGCCTTCGAAGGCTTCCGCTTCTTCGACCTTGCCCGTCACGATATGATCAAGGATGTGCACAATTCAATGTCAGATCCTTCATCACCGAATTATGATTCATATTGGCAGAAACGCACACCGCTTACGGATGAGACAATTCTGTTCCCGGTACCGCAGACTGCCATTGACAAGAACTCGAATTTGACACAAAACCCTGGATATTAGACATGAAGTATTCTTCTATTTGTGCTTTTTTGGCGATGGCGTTCATGATGTCATGCAGTTGCGATTCGAAAAACTCGCCACAGACTCCGGACCCTACTCCGGAGCCGACACCGACACCCCAGCCTGCAGTTGAAGGAGCCTACTCTTATACGACAACTGCGGATAAGTCCAGCCTCTTCGCGGAGAAAACAATCTCTTTCGGAAAGACTGCGTCAATGTCACCTTACGCGGTACGTTTCACTGACGATACCTACCAGACCGTTGATGGTTTCGGTGCGGCATTGACTGTGGCCTCCTGCTACAACATCCTGAAAATGCCTCAGGACAAGAGGGAGGCTTTCCTGAAACAGATGTTTGACACGGAAACCGGTATAGGAAGCTCATTGATAAGGGTTTGCATAGGCGGTTCTGACTTCTCCATAGAGCGTTTCACATGGTGCGACACCAAGGGAATCGAGAACTTCGCTCCTGCTGAATATGACTTGAAATATGTCATTCCCGTATTGAAGGAAATCAAGAAGATCAATCCTGCGCTTAGAATAATCGGCTCTCCTTGGACAGCACCTCGCTGGATGAAGAAAGCTGTCAATTCTGATATTGACTGGTACGGCTGGACAGGAGGTACTCTCAAGCCTTCATGCTATCAGGACTATGCTGAATACTTTGTAAAATGGATTCAGTACATGAAGTCGCAAGGGCTTGACATCTATGCTGTTACGCCGCAGAATGAACCGCTCAACGCGGGTAATTCAATGTCAATGGTAATGCATTGGGACGTGGCCAGAGACTTCATCAAGACTGCCTTGGGACCTGCTTTCAAGAAGGCCGGACTGGATACCAAGATTCTCGTGTTCGACCATAACTACAATTATGACAACATGAGTGACCAGGCTCAGTATCCGCTCAAGATATATGCTGATGCCCAGGCTTCCGCCTACATCGCAGGTTCCGCATGGCACAACTACGGCGGAAACGTGTCCGAACTGGATAAAATTGTTGCCGGAGCCCCTGACAAGGAATTGTATTTCACCGAGGCCTCCATCGGCACCTGGAACTACAACTTCAGTTCTTGTCTTATCAATGACATGAGAGATATCTTCTTCGGCCTGCTCAAACGCGGAGGAAAAGGTGTCACCCTGTGGAATCTTATGCTGGACGAGAACAAGGGGCCATATACAGATGCCGACGGTTCCTGCAAGACATGCTACGGAGCGGTTACCATAGCCTCTTCCGACTATTCATCACTTGACTATTACACTCATTACTATAACATTGCGCATTGCTCCAAGGTTATAGAACAGGGTGCGGTCAGAATCGGAACCAAAGGCTATACCGCCGACGGACTGGAATACCTCGTATTCAAGAACCCGGACAATTCCTACGGCGTGATTATTCTCAATGAAAATTCTGATGCCCGGCAGCTTGTCTTCATTTCTGCAGAACATTCTGTGAAATGCGACGTTCCTGCCAAGTCGATAGTTTCTTTGAAATGGAAAGATTAAAAGATTAGAATAATGAACAAGATATTGAAAACTATGGCATTGCTTGCAGTGCCAGCAACAGTTGCCGTTTCCTGCAAAGATGACGGAATGGACGTCAAATTCACGGACAAGGGTCCTGAAATGACGATTGAAAGTTGCGCAACTGAAGCTTTTATGGGCGATTCAGTAAGATTCTCCATAAAGCTGAACGACGAGTTCCCTCTTTCTACATTGAAGGCGAAACTCCTCTTCGACGGCACATCGGTCAGCGATTTGACAATCCGTACCAAGACATACGGAACCTATGACGCTGCCATTTTCGTCCCTCTCCTTAAGGACATTCCGGACGGAACCGCCGAAATTACCTTCACCGCGCAGAATACCGGTCTGGGAATAACAGAAGAGACGGTTGAGGTCAATGTCAATAGACCTGCCCCTTCGACATTGACCCTCCTCGCCGGAGGCAAAGAATACACCATGACAAAGAGCGGAGACTACGCTTATGAGGTGACAGACGCTTTTCCTGCAGAGGCTTCTGCATTGATCAAATGCGTGCCTGCAGCCGGTCAGCCTGCGATTTGGCTCGGATGGGACGGCTCCGCGCTGAAACCTGTCCCTGCAGAATCTTCAAGCACGATTCCTTTCACTGCCGTGAAAAGCGGTACATACAAGATTACCGCTGACCTCATGTCTCTGTCAGCATCTCCATTCGGCAGCATCACTTCTACATTGTCTGAGTCTGCCAATGTGGAACTGCTTAACCTTCTCCAGGGCTCGGAAATCAAGTTTGCCGGCATTGACAAACCGGACCAGTGGAACCTGGACTATGATTTCTTTACTCTCAATGCGGATAATACTGTGACATTCAAGGCGATGGACGGCCTTTACAAACTGACTGCCGATTTCAACGGCAAGTTCATAAAGGTCGAGGCGATGGCAGACAAGGACAACTATGCTACTTTGGATTCAAAGGGTGCAATCTGGGCGATTGGCGCCGGAATCGGAAAGCCTGGTGTAGGCCCGTCTTGGAATACTGACGACGGTGTCTGGTGCATGGCTCAGACTGAGGCCGGTGTTTACAGAATTACCTTCACAGCCGGTGCTTCTATCTCCAAGACCGGATTCTCATTCAAGTTCTTCTGTCAGAGAGGCTGGGGCGACGAGTTCGGCTCTTACACTTCTGTCAATGACGAGACCGGTTTGTTCAAAGTTGCATCCAGCGGCAATATCGAGCCGGCAACTGACGGAACTTCACTCGAAGTCGGCAAATCATATCAGTTCATTGTGGATGCCAATGCAGGAAACAGTGCTGCTTCGCTCACAATAAAGAACGTGGAGATACCTGTCAATTCATTGGATATCAAGGTGAACGGTGTTCAGGCAAGCCGCCTGTCCGCAACTCACTATCAGATCGCTTCTATAGCATTGAACAAGGATGAGGCTATTGCCATTTCAGGTGTTGCAGACCTTGCGAACTGGTATCTTGACCCTGATTTGTTCTACCTCGACGGCGCGACCATCAAACTAAATGTCGTAAGCGGTACATTCGCAGTGGATCTGTACCTTGACTATGGTTATGCGACCCTCCGCAGACTTGCCGCTGACGGTTCTGAGGCTACAATCAAGGACGGTGCCCTCTGGATGATGGCATGGGGACTTGCCAATCCGGTGATGACCAATCAGTTCGCTTTCAATCCTGGTTCTGCGTTCTGTATGGCACAGGTTCGTCCTATGGTATTCCAGTTTACGGGAACTGCTGTGGATGAAAAAGATGGCACTACACTAGGCGGAAGATTCAGGTATGACTATATTTCAGCCAAGTACTTCGGTCAGGATGACTGGGGTACAGAGAAAGGAAAGATTCTCGGTGATGCAGGAAGTGTGAAATACACGGACAGCGCAGCTGAATTCTTCGATACTACAGTCGGATTGAACGACAACATCGGCCTCAAGGAAGGTGTGCAGTTGGAAAAAGGTTCAGTTTATGTGCTTACCATTGACCTTTCTACTACTGCTACAGACGGTGTCGAATTGATTGACTTCAAGAAAATCAAATAATTGAACAGTGTTGCTTCGAGAAAACGAAGCTCTAGACAAAACCTATTTATTGGAGGGTCCGGTGTCCAGAACAGATGCCGGACTTTTTTTCTTTTTTCCACGGCTTTGAGTATCTTCGCGGAATATTTGAGGAAATTCCTCCGTATCGAAGTATGAAGAAATTTGCATATATAATTCTGATTTTATGCCTGTACTCCTGCAGGCATGAAACCGGCATAGTGAGGGAGGCCATAAACGAACTTGATGCGACATTGGAGATGAAGGAGACCTATGAGAAGGCTTTCGACTCCCGAATACAATCCATCCGGGAAGTTTACCGCTCTGACAGAAGTTACGAAAACCAGATTGCGTTCAATTTCAGGATGGCAAACGAGTTTCGTTCGAACAATTTCGACTCGACGGTATTCTTTCTCGCATCCAACAAGAGGCTTGCTTCGCAACATGATGACAAAGAGCGGCTTGCGGCTGCGAATCTTTTTCTTGTGGAGGTGTATGCAAAGGCCGGATATCACATTGAAGCTAATACTCTGATGCAGCATGTGATTTCAGAAGGAATCCCTGACGCTCAGAAACTCCAGTATCTGCGTACCAGACATACTTTGGCTGGAGAACTTATGTATTATGCCTCTGACGATACGGTAGGAGAGTACCAGTTTGATGACAGAAACAAGTTGAGGGATTCTCTGATGAAGTATGTCACTCCTGGAACATACGAGTGGTATGACCTGAACAGGGAAGCGGCCCTCTCGGCAAAGGATTCGGCATCCGTGAGGAAATTCGCGCAGAAGATGATGTCAATGTCGAAGGACAAGGACCTGAGGAAATATGCAAGCGCATGCTACTATTATTCGGAAGGAGTTCCCAGCGTGCAGAAAGACAGCCTCCTTTATTGGCTTGGCCAGTCTGCCCAGGCTGATATCCGGGCTGCCAATAAGGATTATGCTTCGTTGAACATGATAGCGCAGAATATTTTCAGTAGGGGAGACGTGGACAGAGCCTTCAAGTACTGTGCGGACCATTGCATGCAAGACGCTCTCTCATATAACGGAAAGTTGCGTCCGTGGCAGATATCCAAGTTCTTCCCGCGTATCGAACATGAATATGAACTGCGCCAGAGAAGACAGAGCCGTCTGATGACCGGAGCGGTCGTTTTTGTCAGTCTGTTATTGGCCTTGCTGGCCTTGCTTTCTCTTCATATCTTCAGGCATCATCAGATACTTGCCAGGACTAATGAAGAACTCAAGTCATTGAACAACAGGATAAAAGAGGCGGACAAGATCAAGGAGGAGTACATCGCGCTGTTCCTCGGCATGGTGTCGGACAACATAAACAAGACGCGTAAATATCAGAATCATATTCTCAAGTATCTCAAGCGTGGCAATGAAAAGTATATCATTGACGAAATCGAGATGCTTCCTCCGATAGATGAGGACATCAAGACATTCTACAAGATGTTCGATGAGACCTTCCTGAATCTTTATCCGGATTTCATCGAACAGTTCAATGCCCTGCTTGCGGAAGGCTCCGCCATCGTGCCGAAGGACAATGACATGCTTACACCGGAGCTCAGAATATTCGCTCTGGTGAAACTCGGTGTAAGTGAGTCGTCCAAGATTGCGTCCCTCCTGCATTACTCGGCCAACACTGTGTATAACTACCGGGCTAAAATCAAGAACAAGTCGCGCGGACCCCGTGACCGGTTCGAAGACATGGTCAGGGAAATCAGATGATGTCTTTTTTTGCCAAGTCCGTTGGTTATGAGCCGTTTTTTTAGTAATTTTACGCGATTTTTGCAAAACGACGTGAGGGTGACTTTTGCATAACCCATTGACAATAAACATTAAAACATTTTATATGACACAGAAAAAATCAAACATCGTGGCCATCATTACAATGTGCTTCATCTTCGCGATGATCTCATTCGTGACCAATATGGCCGCACCTTTCGGAAACATCTGGAAAGGCCAGTACAGCTGGGCCGGCATGATGGGTAACATGATGAACTTTGCTGCTTATCTCTTCATGGGAATCCCCGCAGGAAAGATGCTTCTCAAGTATGGCTACAAGAAAACAACTCTCGTTGCACTTGCAACAGGTTTCTTCGGTATGGTAATCCAGTGGATTTCAAGCCGCACATTCCTCGGTGCATCTGCAATTTACGTATATCTTCTCGGTGCTTTCGTCTGCGGATTCTGCGTATGTATGCTCAATACCGTTGTCAATCCTATGCTTAACATCCTCGGTGGCGGCGGAAACAAAGGTAACCAGTATATCCAGATCGGTGGTTCATTGAACTCTCTCGCAGGAACATTGACCCCGCTCCTCGTCGGCGTGCTTATCGGAACAGTTACCGATCAGACTGCCATGAGCGACGTTGCTCCGCTTCTCTTCATCGCAATGGGTGTGTTTGCAGTCGCTTACATCATCATCTCAAGAGTGAATATTCCTGAGCCTGCAGCTGAAAGAAAGTCAGTTAAATACGAGCACAGCCCTTGGAGCTTCCGTCACCTTGTGCTCGGCGTGATTGCAATCTTCTTCTATGTCGGTGTTGAGGTCGGTATCCCTGCACAGATGATTTTCTACTTCTCTGACACTACAGAGGCCGGTGCCGGTATCGCAGTCAATGGAGCTGCCATTGGTGGCGCCATTGCAGCAGTTTACTGGCTTCTCATGATGGTAGGCCGTATCTGCAGCTCATTCATCAGCGGCAAGGTAAGCACAAAGGTTCAGCTCACAGTTGTATCGACAGTAGCGATCATCTTCATCATCATTGCAATCTTCCTCCCGAAGGACATTACCATGACAATGCCTGCATACAGCGTTGAGGACGGCTTCACAATGGCAGCAGGAGTTCCTGTGAAGGCTCTCTTCCTCGTGCTCTGCGGTCTTTGCACATCACTCATGTGGGGCGGTATCTTCAACCTCAGTACCGAGGGGCTCGGAAAATACACAGAGCAGGCTTCAGGTATCTTCATGATGATGGTTGTCGGCGGTGGCGTCATGCCTCTTATCCAGGACTTCCTCGCAAGCGCAGTAGGTTACATGGGAAGCTACTGGCTCGTAGTTGCGATGCTTGCATACATCCTCTACTATGCTCTTGTAGGATGCAAGAATGTGAATCCTGAAATTCCAGTGGAGTAATATTTAATTTAATTGATTATGAACAAGATGGATATGCCTTATGTAGTGGGTGTGGATGTCGGCGGACAGACTACCAAGATAGGTGTTGTAGATATGCGCGGCCAGGTTCTGGCCCAGACAGTTATCCGTACCGATACTTATGACGAGGTCGATCCGTATATCGACGAACTCGCTGAAGCTATCAACAAAGTGATTGCGGACGCAGGTGTTACCGGTCAGGTTCGCGGTATCGGAATGGGTATTCCTAACGGAAACTACTATACCGGAGAAATCGAGAATGCTGTCAATCTCAAATGGGGTAACAAGGGAACAATTCCTGTTGCCAACCTCTTGAAAGAGAAGATGAACGGTGTTCCGGTAGCTCTTACAAATGATGCCAATGCTGCTGCAATGGGTGAGATGACCTACGGAGCTGCGCGCGGTATGAAGAACTTCATGATTACCCTCGGCACAGGAGTCGGCAGCGGTATCGTCATCAATGGTGAGGTTGTCTATGGTCATGACGGATTTGCCGGCGAGCTCGGTCATACATGCGCAGTAAGACACAATGGCCGTCTCTGCAACTGCGGAAAGACAGGCTGTCTCGAGACCTATACTTCAGCGACAGGTGTTGCACGTACAGCCCGCGAGTGGCTCGACATGAGCAATGAGCCTTCTTCTCTCAGAAGTCTTGACAACATTTCTTCAAAGGATGTTTTCGAGGCTGCCAAGGAAGGTGACAAGCTCGCTCTCAAGATTTTCGAGTACACCGGAACAATCCTCGGACAGTCATTTGCCGATTTTATCGCTTTCAGCGCACCTGAGGCTATCGTCCTCTTCGGCGGTCTGGCACGTGCGAAGGAATTCCTCCGCGAGCCTATCGAAAGGTCAATGAATGCAAACGTTCTTCCTTTGTGGCGTGATAAGGTGAAGATCGTATTCTCTCAGCTTAAGGAATCAGATGCCGCCATCCTCGGTGCATCTGCATTGGCTTGGGAACTCTAAAGATATTTGTCGGCGTAAGCCGACGGACAGAATAATTCAAACGGGATGCCGACGTTTTTGCCGGCATCCCGTTTATTTGTACTTGATCTAACCTAATTGTTTACGCCATAAATGCCGTTTTCCGAAAGTCTTGCACGTGAAAACGGAAATTTCTGTAAGTTTTATGTAAAATGAACCAGTTTTGAACCGGAGTGTTTCGTAGGGAACTTTTATCTTTACGCTCACATTACTACTTACTTGACTTGATTATGAAAAATGATTGAGACTGGCTGGACTCTGAAATCCGGTCAGTCTCGATTGGTTATATGTTCGGGTACTTCACTTCGGTAAGGAACAGCGCATGTCCGGGAACGGACTGGCCCGCATCGGAGCGTGTACCTGCATTGACAAGTTCCTGAATCCATCCGGCAGGCTTCCGGCCGCGGCCGACCTCCAGCATTGACCCGACTACGGCTCTTACCATGTTTCTGAGGAACCTGTCGGCCCGTATTGTGAACACGAGATAGTCTCCGTCAGAGTATGGATAGCCCATCATCGTCACGTGGTCAGGTCTCCAGTATTCCCATCGTGCTTCGGTTACTGTGCAGATGGAGGTTTTGTTGTTTCCGCCCACTTTCTCGAAGCACCTGAAATCATGTTCTCCGAACAGGAATCCGCAGGCTTTGTTCATGGCCTCCAAATCCAGATCGTATGGGCAGAAATGTGACCTTGACGCTATGAAAGGGTCTTTTTTTCTGTGTATAAAATATTTATAGGCCCTGCTGGTGGCGTCGAATCTCGCATGAAAATCATCATTGACCTTGAATACCTCGTGTACTGCTATTCCTGCCGGTAACATGGCATTTAATTTGTAGCATAGCCAGCCGGTCTCAGAAACGCGTGCAGACTCAGTTTCGAAGTGCGCCACATAGTTTATTGCGTTCACTTTTGTGTCGGTACGCCCAGCACCGGTAACCATTATTTCTTCGTTCAGGAGAGTTGAAAGAACTTTCTGCAGGCTATCCTGGACCGAAGGGGCGTTTGACTGAATCTGCCAGCCCGAAAAGGCAGAGCCGTTGTATGACAAAAGTATGCAGTATCTCATGAAGTTGCTGTTTTAATCTGTACTGAGACCGGAAAAATGGTCTGCAGGCACAAAGATAATAAATCTGCCGCTGCCGGACGTGTAATGAAATTTAAAATTATACAATAATGGAAAGTGTTAATATCAAAGAACTCAATGAGCGCATCCAGCGTGAGAGCTCTTTCGTTGACCTTCTTTCGATGGAAATGGGCAAGGTCATTGTGGGACAGAAACAGCTTATCGAGAATCTGCTCATAGGCCTTCTCGCAAACGGCCATATTCTCCTCGAAGGCGTCCCTGGACTTGCTAAAACATTGGCAATCAATACTCTTGCTCAGGCTGTGAGCGCTAAATTCAGCCGAATTCAGTTTACTCCGGATTTGCTTCCTGCCGACGTTCTGGGAACATTGATTTATTCTCAGAAGAACGAGCAGTTCGAGGTTCATAAAGGCCCTATCTTCGCGAACTTCGTGCTTGCGGATGAGATTAACCGTTCTCCGGCCAAGGTCCAGTCTGCCCTTCTCGAGGCTATGCAGGAGCGTCAGGTAACCATCGGAGAGGAAACCTTCAAATTGCCTGAACCTTTCCTTGTGATGGCGACGCAGAACCCTATCGAGCAGGAGGGAACATATCCGCTTCCTGAGGCCCAGGTGGACCGTTTCATGCTGAAAGTTGTGGTCTCATACCCTAAAAAGGAAGAGGAACGTCAGATTATCCGCATGAACAACACTGGGGAATTCCCTAAGGCGCAGCCGGTTGTGTCGCCTGAAGATATCGTTCGCGCACGTCAGGTCGTCCGTGATGTCTATATGGATGAGAAGATCGAGAAATATATTGTGGATATCGTGTATGCCACAAGAACTCCTGCTGATTACAATCTCAAGGAACTTTCAGGCCTGATTTCCTACGGCGCATCACCTCGTGCCAGCATTTCATTGGCAATGGCTGCGAAGGCTTACGCTTTCATAAAGAGAAGGGGATATGTGATTCCTGAGGATGTGCGTGCAGTATGCAACGAGGTTCTCCGCCATCGTATCGGACTTACTTATGAGGCTGAGGCTGAGAATATTACTACGGAGAACATTATTTCTCAGGTACTCAACGCGGTGATTGTCCCTTAATGAGCAGTCCCCGAAAACTGGTGAAAATCTAATAATATGGACCAGAATGCAAGTGACCTGCTGAAAAAAGTCAGGAAAATTGAAATCAAGACAAGGGCTCTCTCGCATCAGATATTTGCGGGAGAGTACCATTCTGCTTTCAAGGGACGTGGTATGGCTTTCAGCGAGGTCCGCGAATACCAGTACGGTGACGACGTGAGGAACATGGACTGGAATGTAACCGCCAGGCTGAGAGCACCTTACGTAAAAGTGTTCGAGGAAGAGCGTGAAATGACGGTCATGCTTCTCATTGATATCAGCCGCTCGGGATTCTTCGGCACTGTAGGAGGGACCAAGCGTGATATGCTGGCCGAGATAGCCGCCGTGCTTTCATTTTCGGCGATTATAAACAACGACAAAGTCGGAGCCCTGTTTTTCAGTGACCGAGTGGAAAAGTTCATCCCTCCACGCAAGGGCCGCAGCCATCTGCTCCGCATCATCCGCGAAATCATCGAACTGAAACCCGAATCATCCGGAACAAACATAAGCGAGGCGCTCAGGTTCCTTACCAATGCCATAAAGCAGAAATGTACGGCTTTCCTCTTGTCCGACATGATGGACACGGACGAAGATGGTAGTCCGCGATACGAAGACGCGATAAAAGTGGCTGTGAACAGGCATGACCTGTCGGTCATAAGGGTTTTCGACCCGCGCGAAAGGACGATTCCGGACATCGGTCTTGTCAATGTTAAAGACTCTGAGACAGGACAGACCGCCTGGATCAATACCGCAAGTGCGAAAGTCCGCCGGGAATATTCGGCTGCCGCAGAGAGGTCTGAGGCCAATGCCGTGAAACTTTTCCGCAGGTATCAGATCGACAATGTGGCGATTTCGACCGGAAGTGATTACGTCAAGAGTCTTATGGCCTTTTTTGACAACAGATAGTTATGAAGAGGATATTGATGGCATTAGTCACATCGTGCATTTTCGCGGTGCTGACATCTGCCCGAGAAAGAGAATATGATCCGGCTGTTCATTCGGGTATCGTCCCGTCAGGAGAAGCCTTTCTGGAACAGTTGCAGAAAAGGGATTCTGTCCTGATAGCTGACCAGCTCCGATATGGTTTCCGTCTTGACAATGTCAAGGCAGGTACCGTATTGGGCCTTCCTGACCTCTCGAAAGGTGTCATGGACAGCATCGAACTGGTAAGCGACTGGAAGATTGATACCCTGAAAATCAGGAGAAAGACTCAGGAGATGAACCTCGAGGGCAGTTTCGTCATAACCTCATTCGATGAAGGAAAATATGAACTTCCGGACATCGCCGTCCAGAGGACGACGCCTGACGGAAAAATAGACACCCTGCTTTTCGCAGGAAAGGATCTTGAGGTTTTGTCAATGCCGGTAGATACGACCACTTTCAAACCTCACGACATCAAAGGCCAGATACGTTACCCTCTGACATTCAAGGAAATCCTTCCATATATCATTGGCATACAGCTTCTTGCCATGATTATAATCCTTGTCGTTTCCCTGCTTAAGATGCGCAAGAAGAATGAATCCGGAGAAGGCGGCGTGAAAGAGCCGGCTTACATCGTGGCGCTCAAGAAACTCGACAAGTTCCGCGGGAATAAACTTTGGGAACCTGAAAAACAAAAGCAGTTCTATAGCGGCGTGACGGATGTCCTCCGTGAATATATCGCGGCGAGATTCGGTGTCGGAGCCATGGAAATGACGACTGCTGAGATATTCGAGGGATTGAAAGACAAGGAGATACCTCAGGAGATAATGGAAGAAACCAGGAATCTTTTCGTCACGTCCGACCTTGTGAAGTTCGCCAAGATGACGGTTTCCGACGATGAAAATGTGAAAGCTGTCCCGTCTGCCGTAAGGTTCGTGACAACTACTTGGAAATCAGAAGAAGAGGAGGAGAAATAATATGTTTTTCGAATATCCGCATCTGCTGTGGCTGCTGGTCATTCCTGCATTGCTCATTGTTCATTACATCTATCTGGAGCTTTGCGGAAGGCGTCCTCACCTCAGAGTATCTGACATAAGATATTGGAAAGCCGGCGGCAAGTCAGTGCTGTCATACCTGAGACATGCTCCGATGCTGCTGCGGACAGTCGCATTGTCGATGATAATCATCGCAATCGCCAGACCGCGTTCGTCCAGCAAGATGGACAAAATCGACACGGAAGGCATTGATATAGTTCTTGCGATGGACGTTTCCACCAGTATGCTCGCAAGGGACTTCACTCCGGACAGGATCAGTGCGGCCAAAGACATTGCGATAGAATTCATTTCGCAGCGTCCTTCAGACCGCATCGGCATTGTGGTATTTGCAGGTGAGAGTTATACTCAGTGCCCGTTGACGACTGACCGTGCGACATTGATAAACCTCATGAAGGAGATTCAGACCGGACTTATCGAGGATGGAACTGCGATAGGAAACGGACTGGCGACGGCCGTGGCCAGGATGCAGGGGTCGGATGCGAAGAGCCGTGTTGTCATACTTCTTACTGATGGCGTGAACAACAGGGGAGAGATTACCCCTCAGACGGCTGCTGACATCGCAAAGACTTATGGCATAAGGGTTTATACGATTGGTGTGGGCGCAAACGGCACTGCACCTTATCCTGTGATTACTCCGTGGGGCGTACAGATGCAGGATGTGGAAGTAGAAATCGACGAGGACCTCCTCAAGGGCATTGCGGAGACTACCGGAGGACGTTATTTTCGCGCTACCGACAATACCAAGCTTTCGGAGATTTATTCTGAAATCAACAAGATGGAAAAGGCGCGCACTACCATTGACAGTTTCCCTGTATATAAGGAACTTTTCATGGACTTCGCCCTTGTGGCATTAATCTGTCTCCTTCTTGAAGTGGTGTTCAATGCGTTTATATTGAAGAGGTTGCCGTAAAAACGAAGCGTTATGATTTATTTTGCACAAGCACAATATCTTTTTCTCCTGCTGCTCGTTCCGGTTTTTCCGGTACTTTACGGGCTGATGCAGTACAGACGTAAGCGGAGGATCCGCAAGTTCGGCGACGAGAAACTTGTCAATGAACTTATGCCGTCCCGTTCGCGTACCAAAGGATGGGTGCGTAACATCCTCTTTTCATTGGCCTTCATGTTCTTCGTAATCGGTCTTTCCCGTCCGCAGATGGGTGCGAAACTGAAGGAACATCAGAGCAAGGGTGCCGAGGTCATGATCGCTTTGGACGTTTCCAACTCGATGTTGGCGAGGGATTATTCACCGAATCGTCTTGAGCGTGCGAAACTGGCCATTTCCAGACTTGTGGACAAGCTCGACGGTGACAGGGTAGGACTGGTACTCTTTGCGGGAACCTCCTTCGTGCAGCTTCCGATTACCACTGACTATGTTTCGGCCAAGATGTTTCTCGGGAACATTTCCACTGAGTCGATACCTGTCCAGGGTACTGCAATCGGCGATGCGATAAATACTTGCATCAGAAGCTTCAGCGCACAGAGCGAGAAGAGCCGCGCGATAATCGTGATTACTGATGGAGAAAACCATGAAGATGACCCTGTGGCTGCCGCAAAACAGGCCGCGGACATGGGAATCATGGTCTATACGATAGGTGTAGGTTCTCAGCAGGGACAGCCGATTCCGATGAAAAACGGTCTTCTGAAAGATTCCGAAGGCAATATTGTCGTTACCAAACTGGATGAAAATACACTGAAGGAAGTTGCGAAGGCCGGGAATGGGGCCTATGTCCATGCCGGCAACGATGAATTCGGACTGAATCCCGTCATCAATGACATAAGGAAGTTGGATGAGGAAGAGTTCAAGTCCATTGTTTTCGAAGAATATGATGAGCAGTTCATGTATTTCTTCGTGATAGCATTGGGCCTGCTTGTGATACAGATGCTGATAGGAGAGCGCAAAGTGCTGCGTCATCTCTTTGATAAAAGATAGGTAAGATGAAGAGTTTCAGATATATACTGGTTGTGTCAATGCTGCTTTCAGTGGCATTGACCGCGTCTGCACAAGTCGATAGACACGACGTGCGTGCAGGAAACCGCAAATTCAGAAAGGACAACTGGAAGGAAGCGGACATTTCCTACAGGAAGGCTCTTGTAAAGGATTCTACATCCGTGGCGGCCAATTATAATCTGGCCAACACCTTGTACCGTCAGGAAAATTATGAGGAAGCGGAGAAACTGATGAAGAAGATCGGGGACAATGCTTCTGCAAGTGCCAATGCTGCTGATTACTGGTACAATACCGGAGATATCGCGATCGCCAAGAAAGACTGGCAGGGGGCTGTCAATGCTTTCAAGGAGGCTCTCCTGAAGAATCCTTCCGATATGGATGCGAAAGAGAACTACATCTATGCGAAGAAGATGCTGGAAAACCAGCAGAAGAATGGCGGCGGCAACGGGGATGGTCAGGACAATCAGGACCAGAACAATCAGAATCAGGACCATAATCAGAATGGTCAGGATCAGAACAAAGATCAGAATAATGATGGTCAGAACAAGGATCAGAACCAGAACCAGAACCAGAATCAGAATAACGGTCAGGGGAATGGAAACCAGCAGCCTCCGCAGGGCCAGGAAGGGAAGATTTCTCCTCAGCAGGCCCAGCAGATGTTGAGGGCTATCCAAGCCAAAGAGAAAGAAACTCAGGATAAAGTCAATAAAGAAAAGGCTGACGCATTGAAGTCAAGACAGAAAGAAAAGAACTGGTAGGATTATGAGAGCATTGATTAGAAAAGCAGTTTTGGTATGTGTGCTGGCATTGACCTGCATATCTGCGATGAGCCAGATCAAGGTGGATGCACCTGGCATTGTGGGCGCGGACGAGCAGTTCAACGTCACTTTTATCATTGACGGGGAAGACAAACCCAGCGGCTTCAACTGGGCTCCGGGGGATGATTTCAATCTTGTGTGGGGACCGCAGACCGGTTCTTCTACGAGCATAAGTATAGTGAACGGAAAGAGGTCCAAGAAGTCGCAATATACTTATACTTATATCATTACGCCTAAGAAGACCGGAAAGTTCGAGCTTCCTGCAGCATCAGCCAAGATACGTGGAAATGTCATTTCCTCTTCACCGGTGGCGATAGAGGTCCTTGCCAATGGAGGCTCGTCTTCCTCTTCCCAGCAGTCTGGCGGCACTTCCGCAGGCTCTTCAAGTTCCAGATCATCTGTTTCTTCCGGGGACCTTTTCCTTAAGTTTACCCTCAGCAAGACCTCTGCTGTGGTCGGAGAGCCGATAACTGCGGAACTGAAACTCTACCAGAGTGTGGATATAGCCGGTTTTGAAGGAGCAAAGTTTCCGACTTTCAACGGCTTCTGGAGTCAGGAGACTGCATCGCCGAATAACATTGAATTTCATCGTGAAGATGTGGGCGGTCATATTTACAATGCGGCTCTGATTCGTCGCTATGTCCTCATACCGCAGCAGGCAGGAACATTGACCATAGATCCTGCGGAGCTTGTCTGTCTTGTCAATGTCAGGACGGCGCCCCGTTCTACCGGAAGTATTTTCGACAGCTTCTTCGACAATGACTATGCTACTGTGCGTAAGAGAATTACTACGCCGGCGGTCCATGTCCATGTCAAGTCATTGCCTGCCGGAGCGCCTGCTGATTTCGGAGGCGGCGTAGGCAATTTCCGAATTTCAGCGCGTCTGAGCAAGGACGGACTCAAGACCCATGAGGCGACATCTCTTATCGTGACTGTTTCAGGACGTGGCAATGTATCGCTTCTGGAGGCACCGAAGATCGATTTTCCGGCAGATATGGAAGTCTATGACACCAAGATTTCGGAAAATACCGACAAGAGCAGCGGCGGAACATCAGGAAGCAAGACTTTCGAATATCCGTTCATTCCGAGAAGTCATGGTGAGTTCACGATAGGACCGGTACACTATTCATATTATGATGTCAATGCCGGCAAGTATGTGACTGTCAGCACTGAACCTATTACTTTCAATGTAGAGAAGGGCTCTGCTGCAAATCAGACCGTTTCTTCCGGAGTTGTCATGCCGGACAGGAAAGGCGTCAGGAATCTGGGAGAGGATATACGTTTCATAAGGATAAGGGTACCTTCTTACGAATTCAAGACTCATTTCTTCGTCCAGTCTCTCGGATATTGGATTTGTGTGATACTTCTGATTGCCGCAGCAGTTGTTGTCTGGGTTGTGATGCGTGGAATGGAGGCCAGAAAGGCTGACGTGGTCGGAACCAGAAACAGGAAGGCGACCAAGATGGCATTGGCCCGTCTTAAGATAGCCGGTGATTTCCTGAAGAAGAATCTGTATTCTGCATTCTACGAGGAACTTCATAAGGCACTTCTCGGTTTCATATCAGACAAACTCAATATCGGTGCCGAGAATCTGAATAAGGAAAACATCGTGGCCAGACTTCTGGAAAGTAATGTGCCTCAGGAACTTGCAGATGAGTTTTCGTCTCTTCTCGATTCGTGTGAGTTCGCCAGGTATTCTCCGGATGGAGGAAATGAGGCCATGAATACTCATTATAATGAAGCTGTAAAAGTGATATCATCCATTGATTCCATTATGAAAAACAGCAAAAAGGGCGCTTCATCAGCGACTGCCGCTCTTGTGATAGCGGTGCTCCTTGCGATTCCTTCCGTTTCGGAAGCTGCTGATACTTCTTCTCTTGATTCTTTGTGGACCAAGGGAGTAGAGGCTTATACTTCAGGCAATTGGAACGAAAGCGTGGAGTTGTGGAAAGAACTTGAAAGTGTAGGAGTTGTATCTCCTGAGCTGTACTATAATTTAGGAAATGCATATTACAAGTCAGGCGATTATGCTCATGCCATCCTTTATTTCGAGAGAACTCTCAAGATTAATCCTTCAAATTCAGATGCGCGGTATAACCTTGAGTTTACAAACAGTATGATTCAGGACAAAATCGACGCGGTCCCGGAATTCGTATTGAAAAGCTGGGCCAGAAAACTCAGTTACCTGATGAGTCCTGATTCCTGGGCATGGCTGTCGATTGCACTGCTTGCATTGACATTGACCTTGGTGCTTCTGTTCCTTTTGGGCGGGACGACGGCTTTCCGCAGGTGCGGATTTTATGGGGCGATTGTGGCGCTGCTGCTGAGCCTCGGCACCTACAGTTTGGCATTGTGGCAGCGGAATTCCTGTCTTAAGGCCGATTATGCCGTGGTCATGATTCCTGTTTCTTCAGTGAAGAGCTCACCTTCTTCGGAGTCCTCGAAGGATTTGTTCATTCTCCATGAAGGAACTAAGGTTCAGATACTTGACTCTGTAGGGCAGTGGAAGAACATTTCCCTCTCTGATGGGCGTCAGGGATGGATAAAAGATAACGACATTCAAATGATATGATGAAGAAAAACCTACTCCTTATAGTGTCCGCTGTTGTGCTTTTGTGCATGACGCGGGCATTTGCGTATGCGGGGGAACCTGCTGACAGTACGTTGCGGTTCGCTTTTTTGACTGATACTCATCTCGCTGAGAATACTGGTGCGATAGAAGACCTCGCAGCCTGTCTGAAGGATGTGAACAGGAATGACTCCCTTGATTTCGTCCTTTTCGGAGGTGACATTACCGATTTCGGAACGGACAAGGAAATCGCACTGGCCAAGAGCATGATGGATACCTTGAAATTCCCATATTATGTGGTTCAGGGCAATCATGATGCGAACTGGTCCGAGAGCGGATGCAATACCTTCCTGAAAGTCTTCGGATATGAGCATTTTGATTTCAAGGTGAAGGGGTGGCGTTTTCTTGGCTGCAACAGCGGTCCGGACATGAGGATGGCACCGGGACTCGTTCCCCGTGAGACGATGGAGTGGCTCAAGTCACTGGATAATGACGGGAAGGCCATTTTTATAAACCACTATCCGATGGACTCCTCGGTGCTGAATTACTTTGATGTCACGAGACAACTGAAGAAGGTCGGTGTCAGATTTCAGATAGGAGGACACTGGCATCAGAACATTGACAAGAATTATCAGGGTATTCCTGCGGTTCTCTGCCGTTCTACGCTTTCGGCGGGCAAGCGTCCCGGATATAATATCGTGAGAATTACTCCGACACGTATAACATTCTCTGAAAGAAGGATTTATGGTGATACTGCCGTGGAGTTTGCCCCATGGTATGTATATGAATTCCCTTCGTCTGCACCGGCTGATACTGTCCACTATGATGCGGACGGACTTCCAGACGACTATCCGTGGATGCGATACGATGTCAACAGCCGTTATCCTCAGGCGAAGGAGGAGTGGAAAAAGACGTTTGAGGCCAACATCGCGGCAGGTTTTGCCGTAAGTGGCGGCAAGGCATATTTCCCTCTGGCCTCAGGCGAGATGAAATGTATCTCCCTGAAAGACGGTAAGGAGCTGTGGTCCAAGAAGTTCGGAGGAAAGATATATTCTACTCCTGCCGTGTCCGGCAATACTCTTGTATTCGGATGTACGGACGGAAATGTATATGCCGTAAAGACTTCCAGCGGTGATGTCAAGTGGCAGTATAAGACGGCCAAGTCAGTATTGGCTTCACCCCTTGTCATGGACGGAGTTGTCTATATCGGAGGTTCTGACAATGCATTCCGTGCATTGGACCTGAAAGACGGACGTGCCATCTGGACTTATGACGGAGTCGAAGGACATGCGATATCTACGCCTTATGGTGACAAGGACAGGGTAGTGTTCGGGACATGGGGACGCAAACTCTATTCGCTTGATCCGAAGACCGGCAGGGAACAGTGGGTGTGGACTGTAAAGAAGAGTTCGAGGATGTATTCCCCCGCACATTGTGTCCCTGTATATGGTTCAGGCAGAATATTCGTGGCAGTACCGGACAGAAAGGTCTATGCCATAGATGCAAGGACAGGAAATGAACTGTTCCGTGTGGACGGGGGACGTGATGCCATCG
>OHNK01000276.1_pt1 | contig 40100 bp, 28 predicted proteins | sample 1569551 | NCBI WGS metagenome assembly OHNK01 (sample SAMEA3879518, study PRJEB24766) | human gut metagenome | biome: human-associated habitat; feature: feces | place: USA | collected 1985/1987 | reverse complement strand
ATCAATATAATATTTTATATATAAACTGGTCATATAGCGACTTTCCACTCGATGGTTTTTTAGAGCCGTGGTCACTTCTCTCAAATGAGCTGAATGGTATTTTGACACATCCAAAAATTGCAGGCAGACTTTCTTTTAATCCTCCACTCAACCCTGACATATACAACAAAATATCAGCAATCATTGTTTACTCTAGCTCTATTGATCAACTGATGTTTTCTGACTTTCGATATGTATGGAAGAAATCGCTTTCGCACACACAGCAGTTTCGGATGTTCGTGCTAGATAAAGAACTTGAGAAAAGAGAACTTTCCAGTGAATCTTCTATCCTTTTTGAAATAACCGGGATGAAGCCAAGTATTTCGGAGAAAGGAGAATTGCCCTTTTTGCTAAATCCCAGTGTTGATGAGGACGCATCAAGAGATCAAAAAATCAAGCACGACCTGTTCAAACAAGAATTATATCAAGTAATTGAGCAACACCATTTAACGTGACTCCAAATACATAGCAGACTGCCAAAGTGGCGGTCTGCTTTTTTTCTTTACCCTAAAATCGGAAGGAGGAACGCTATGCCAAACAAAACCGAAGAATATCTTGCCCTTGCACAGCGCACGGCAAACGGCCTGACCCGGTACTGGGAAAGCTGGACGGACTACCTGACCACGGCATCCCGGCTGTACAAATACAGCTTTGCCGACCAGCTGATGATCTATGCCCAGCGGCCTGATGCCACGGCCTGTGCGGATTACGACATCTGGAACAATCGCATGAACCGTTATGTCCGGCGCGGTTCCAAGGGTATCGCCCTGCTCGACCAGTCCAGCAGTGTCCCTCGCCTGCACTATGTCTTTGACGTATCGGACACCGGAGTGCGGCGCAATTCCCGCGACCCGGAGGTGTGGCAGCTCAACGATAATCTGTTCCAGCCGGTATCGGAAATGCTGGCACAGGAATACGGCATCCACCATGAACGGCTCAGTCAGCAGATCGCAGACATTGCCGGGAAACTGGCGGAATCCTACTGGGACAACAACAGTTCCGACATTCTCGCCATCGTTGACGGTTCGTTCCTGATGGATTATGATGAAGCCGGACAGGAACTCCAGTTCAAATCTGCCGCCGCAATGAGCATCATGTTCACCGTTCTGGAACGGTGCGGCTTTGAACCGGAGGGCTACTTTGACCGGGACGATTTTCAGGCAATCTACAATTTTTCAACCCCGGATGCCGTCTATGCACTGGGTACTGCGGTCAGCGATTGCAGTCGGGATGTGCTGCGAAACATCGAGCGCACCGTCAAAACGACCATTCGCCGCCGCAACGTAGAAAGGAGTCAGCATGAATATGAAGAACAACAGCGTAACCTACTCGACCGTCGGGGATTACCAGCTCCCGAACCTGACCCTCAGCCAGCCGAAGACCCCGCTGGGCAAGTACGGCAGGATGCGCCGGAACTACCTGAAGGAGCACCGTCCGGTGCTGTACAACTCGATGCTTCTGAACGGAACGCTGTACCCGTACCTGACGGAGCTGGAGCAGACGGCAGAAAGCCGGATGCAGCAGATGATGGCCGAATTGCTGAAAGCGAACCCGGCCCCGGACAAGACAACGAACCAGATGGCGTGGGTGCAGCACATGAACAGCCTGCGGGCGCAGATCGAGGAAACGATTCTGACGGAACTGATTTACAGCTGAGTTTCTTCAACGCCAGCATCCCCACCGAAGCCCAGCAAATCGAAGCCATCGACAAAGCGGAGAGCGAGAAATCGTCCTCCGCTTTTGTTTTGTCGCAGGCTGAGATCGAAAACGAACTGCGGCAGCACGGCTCCGGCTATCAGAATGGCAAACAGCGAATCATTGAGCTCTACCAAACCCAGCCCGACCGAAAGCTCCGCGCCAAAGCACTTGCAAAGGAGTACGGTATCGGCGGGCATTCCCATGATTTTCTGGATGACAGCAACGGATTCGTGAACCACGATGGCAAAGGTCTGGAGTTTGACCATTACCCGGAACACACAAAAATCACACTGAGCTGGACGCAGGTGGAAAAATATATCGACCTGATGATTCAGTCCGACCGCTATCTGACGGATACGGAAAAGGAACAGCGCACTGCCAGACAAGAGACAGCCAACTACAATGTCGGGGATGAAGTTGTAGTAGACCTGCCCACCAGAACGATTGAGGGCACTATCGGCTATGTTGGCGAAACCGATGTGCGCATCGACACCAGTGCGCACGGGCAGTCATGGGACAATGAGGTTATCAACAAGCAGCAATTCGAGAATGCACTGCGGCAGGAGGAGCCGGATGTGCCTGAACTGACCGATGAGGAACTGGATGAACTGCCGATCTCTGCGGTGATTGATGGCGAAGTGCTGACTTTCCCGAATGCCGCAGCCTTGGATGAAGCCCTCCACGCAGAACCTGCGCCTGAACCCGCCGGGAATTTTCACATCACAGATGAACATCTGGGCGAGGGCGGTGCAAAGCAGAAGTACGCCCAGAATATCGAGGCCATAAAAACGCTGTTCCGTCTGGAAGAAGAACACCGTGGTGCTTCTGCCGAGGAGCAGGAAGTGCTGGCGCAGTATGTCGGCTGGGGCGGTCTGGCAGATGCCTTTGACCCCAACAAAGACAACTGGGCAAAGGAGTACACCGAACTGAAAGGACTGCTTTCGGAGGACGAATACGCTGCCGCCCGCAGCTCGGTTTTGAATGCGCACTATACTAGTCCGACCGTTATCCATGCCATCTATGATGCAGTGGAACAGATGGGCTTTAAGTCGGGCAACATCCTTGAGCCGTCTATGGGTGTCGGCAACTTCTTCGGAATGCTGCCTGATGAAATGGCTGGCAGCCGCCTGTATGGTGTGGAACTGGACAGCATCACCGGACGCATTGCGCAAAAACTGTACCCGCAGGCTGACATTACGGTAGCAGGTTTTGAAACCACCGACCGCCGGGATTTCTATGACCTTGCAGTGGGCAACGTCCCGTTTGGCAATTATAAAGTTGCAGACAAGGCATATAACAAATTGGGCTTCAGCATCCACAACTATTTCTTTGCGAAAGCTATCGACCAAGTACGTCCGGGTGGCATCGTGGCTTTTGTCACTTCCCGGTACACGCTGGACAGCCGGGACAGCACTGCTCGCAAGCATATTGCGGAACGTGCCGATTTGCTGGGTGCTATCCGTTTGCCCAACAATGCGTTCAAGGCAAATGCCGGAACCGAAGTGGTTTCGGACATCATCTTCCTGCAAAAGCGTGACCGCCCGATTGACCGGGAACCGGCATGGGTGCAGCTTGGAAAGACGGAAGATGGATTTGCCATCAATCAGTATTTCGTAGACAACCCGGAGATGATTCTGGGAGAGCTGACTACGGAAAGCACTCAGTACGGCCACGATCTGACCGTTGCGCCCATTGAGGGCGCAGTGCTGGCAGACCAGCTTGCCGAAGCAGTACAGCATATTGAGGGGCAGTACACCGAAGTCGAGGTGGAAACACCAGATATTGCGGATGCGGAAACTGAACGCAAGACACTCCCTGCTGACCCCGATGTAAAAAACTTCTCCTATACCGTGGTGGACGGTGAGGTGTACTACCGGGAAAATTCGATTATGACGCAAATCGAGTTATCGGACACTGCCAAAGCCCGTGTCACCGGAATGGTGGAACTGCGGCAAATCGTAAACCAGTTGATTCAGGAGCAGCTGGACGATTACCCGGATTCTGCTGTGCAGGAAACGCAGGCGCGTCTGAACGCTGCCTACGATGCCTTCACTGCAAAGCATGGTCTGCTTAACGATCGTCGCAATGCACGACTGTTTGAGCAGGATTCCTCCTATTATCTGCTCTGCTCTCTGGAAAATCTCGATGAAAACAAGCAGTTGAAGTCCAAGGCGGATATGTTCACCAAGCGCACTATCCGCCCGGAGCGCACTGTCACCAGTGTGGACACTCCCAGCGAAGCACTCGCGGTGTCGATGGGCGAACATGGCAGAGTGGACTTGCCCTATATGGCAGAACTGCTCGGCACTCCCGGCGAGTATGACCGCATCACCACCGAACTTTCCGGCGTGATCTTCAAAGACCCCAGTGCAGACTCCACCGACCCGGAAGCAGGCTGGCAGATGGCAGACGAGTATCTGTCCGGCGATGTCCGTGCAAAACTCCGTATCGCACAACTTGCCGCTGAAACGAACCCCGAATTTGCAGTCAATGTTGACGCGCTCACTAAAGCGCAGCCCAAAGAACTGGAAGCATCCGAAATTGATGTGCGGCTGGGTGCAACGTGGCTTGCCCCTGAAATTATCCAGAAATTCATGCAGGAGACCTTTCAGGTTCCGTACTATCTGCGCCGTGATGTGAATGTGCTGTTCTCTCCGTATACGGCAGAATGGCGTGTGCAGGGAAAATCCGCATTGGGTCATGGCGATATTATGTCCACGGAAACCTACGGAACGCACCGTGCCAATGCCTACAAGATTCTGGAAGATACGCTCAACCTCAAAGATGTCCGCATCTATGATACCATTGAGGATGCCGAGGGCAAGCCAAAGCGCCTCCTGAACAAAAACGAGACTACCCTCGCCCAGCAGAAACAGCAGGCTATCAAGGACGCTTTTGCAAACTGGATTTGGCAAGACCCGCAACGGCGTATCTCTTTGGTAAAGCAGTATAACGAATTATTCAACTCTACCCGCCCCCGCGAATACGATGGCTCGCACATTCATTTTGTGGGGATGAACCCGGAAATCACACTCCGGGAACATCAGCGCAATGCCATTGCTCATGTGCTTTATGGCGGTAATACGTTACTTGCACACGAAGTAGGCGCGGGCAAGACTTTTGAAATGGCTGCATCGGCAATGGAGGCAAAACGCCTGGGTTTGTGTCAGAAAAGCCTGTTCGTGGTTCCAAACCATCTGACGGAGCAGTGGGCATCGGAGTTCCTGCATTTGTATCCCAACGCAAAACTGCTTGTTGCACGGCGCAAGGACTTTGAAACGGCGAACCGTAAAAAGTTTTGCGCCCGCATCGCCACCGGCGATTACGATGCCGTTATCATCGGGCATAGTCAGTTCGAGCGCATCCCGCTGTCTTTTGAGCGGCAGGAGCGCATTATTCAGGATCAGATCGCGGAAACGCTCTTGGCGATCAACGAACTGAAAGCCAATGCTGGAGAGAATTTTACCATCAAGCAGATGGAGCGCACCCGCAAAACGCTGGAAGCAAAGCTGGACAAACTGCGCGCTGACAGCCGCAAAGATGACGTTATCACCTTTGAGCAGTTGGGCGTTGACCGCCTTTTTGTGGACGAGTCGCATTTTTACAAGAACCTCTTTCTCACGACAAAAATGCGCAATGTCGCAGGATTATCCACCAGTGAAGCGCAGAAATCCAGCGATATGTTCGGCAAATGCCGCTATTTGGATGAAATCACCGGTGGGCGCGGCGTGGTGTTTGCGACCGGTACCCCGGTCAGCAATAGCATGACGGAGCTGTACACGGTCATGCGCTACTTGCAGTACAGCACCCTCCAACAGAAAAAGCTGACGCACTTCGACTGCTGGGCATCGACCTTTGGAGAGACCACCACCGCAATTGAGCTTGCCCCCGAAGGTACTGGGTATCGCGCCAGAACAAGATTTGCCAAGTTCTTTAATCTGCCCGAATTGATGTCGATGTTCAAAGAAGTAGCAGACATCAAGACCAGCGACCAGCTGCATCTTCCTGTGCCGGATGCAAAGTTTGAAACTGTGGTCGTAAAACCGTCCGAGATCCAGAAAGCAATGGTGCAGGAACTGAGCAAACGCGCCGCCGAGATTCACTCCGGCAATGTGGATGCGTCCGTTGACAATATGCTGTGCGTCACCAACGATGGCAGAAAAATTGGTCTGGATGTCCGCTTGATGAACCCTATGCTCCCGGATGACCCTAACAGCAAACTCAACGTCTGTGTGCAGAACGTGCTGCAACTCTGGGAGGACGGAAAAAATCAGAAGTTGACACAGCTTGTGTTCTGCGATCTCTCGACCCCGAAAAACGATGGCAACTTCAATGTCTACGATGATATTCGCAAGAAGCTGGTTGCCGCCGGGGTGCCGGAAAGCGAGGTGGAGTTCATCCACAGTGCTGACACCGAAGCGAAAAAGGCCGCACTGTTCTCCAAAGTGCGCTCCGGCGATGTGCGCATTCTGCTGGGCAGCACCGCAAAAATGGGTGCGGGCACCAATGTCCAGCAGCGTCTTGTTGCCGTGCATCATCTGGATGTCGGCTGGAAGCCTAGCGACATGACCCAACGCAACGGTCGTATCATCCGGCAGGGCAACATGAATAAGGAAGTCAAGGTGTTCAACTATGTCACGGAGGGGACGTTTGACAGCTACCTCTTTGTGCGACACGAAGTCGCTTAAATCAACTGTCTGGCTATGACCAGACCTGTTATTCCATTAGCAGTAGTCTACTGTCAACAAAGCAGCTGGTAACGGCTGTGAGGAAGCGTGACAGGACAAGGGTAGCCCCACCCGAAAGGGTTCAAGCCGAAACCGCGAGGTGGAAGCGATAAACTGCAAGCAACAATGTGGTTGGGGAGCCTGACTTGTATGGTATGGTTAATGTAATGTGAATCACTGTTAAACGTCGTTAAAGCTGAACAGGCTAAAGTTGCTGACAAGCCTGAACCAAAACGGTAACGCAGCTGGTTGCTCCTCTATAGAGTGGGAACACATGGATTCAAAAGCTGCTGGCGGAGAAGTGAAACCTAACCCATACTGTTGAATAAGCGGAACGTGGTAAGCCCGTATTTCTCCGAGCAATCGGACGGAAACCGTAAGGAGACTTTATGAAATGCGGGTAGAAGAAAGATGGAAAAAGCGAATGCCGACCCTGTAATGGGGACGGATAGAGGTTGCAACATCACCTCGTGCGAAAGCAGGCAGACTTCCATCTATGGTCTTTCTTTACGAGAGAATTTACAGAACTTTTCAAAAAGGAGGAATTGCAAATGAACGAGAAATCGTGTGCACCGACTTGCAGAGCGGGAAATTGGGACAGCATCGACTGGAACAAGGCTCGTGCTTATGTTAAAAAGCTGCAAATGCGTATCGTAAAGGCTCAACAAGAAGGTCATTACAGCAAGGTAAAAACGCTGCAATGGCTGTTAACTCACTCGTTTTACGCCAAAGCCTTGGCAGTGAAGCGGGTAACAAGCAATCGTGGTAAAAATACGGCTGGAGTTGACCATGAATTGTGGCTAACTCCTGAGGCAAAATTCAAGGCAATCAGTAAACTGAAACGGAGAGGATACCGTCCTCAGCCCCTGAAACGTGTTTATATTCCGAAGAAAAACGGCAAACTGCGGCCTCTGAGCATTCCGACGATGACAGACCGTGCTATGCAGACCCTATACAAGTTTGCATTGGAACCGCTTGCTGAAACCTACGGTGACCTCAACTCCTACGGATTCCGAATCGGAAGAAGCACACACGATGCAATCGAGCAGTGTTTCACCGACCTGAACAAGGGCAAGTCTCCTCAGTGGATTCTTGAAGGTGACATCAAGGGATGCTTCGACCACATCAGCCATGAATGGCTCATGGAGAATATCCCGATGGATACGCAGGTTTTACAGAAGTGGTTAAAGTGTGGATACGTTGATACAAAGCAACTTTTCCCCACTGAGGAAGGCACACCGCAAGGTGGAGCCATCTCGCCTACTCTGATGAATATGACGCTGGATGGACTGGAACGGCTCTTAAAGGAACGACTGCCGACCCGCAAAAAGGTCAATGGTAAAACTCATTTTAATAAGATGAACTTCGTGCGCTATGCTGACGACTTTATCGTAACCGGAGAAAGCCCGGAATTTCTGCGTGAAGAAGTGCTCCCTATTATCAGAGATTTCATGACGGAACGTGGGTTGCAGTTATCTGAAGAAAAGACGGTCATCACTCACATTGATGATGGATTTGACTTCTTGGGCAAGAACATCCGTAAGTATAACGGAAAACTTCTAATCAAGCCCTCGAAGCAGTCGGTCGGCTCTCTGCTGAAAAAGATGCGTGAAATCGTCAAGAGCAACAAATCGGCAAAGCAGGATTCCCTGATTCGCCAGCTCAACCCGGTTATCCGTGGATGGGTCAATAACCAGCGATTTGTTGTATCCGCTGAAACATTCAGCAAAATCGACTATCAGATTTACAATTGTCTTTGGCAGTGGGCAAAGCGCAGGCATAAGAACAAAGGCAGACGGTGGATAGCAGTGAAATACTGGCATTGCATCGGAACCCGAAACTGGACTTTTGCCGCAGAGGAACGCACCAAGAAGAACGGTGAGCAATCCTACTTTGCTCTTGAATATGCAACGGACACCAAAATCATCCGCTTTAAGAAAATCGTCTCTAACGCAAATCCCTTCGATGAGCGATGGAGCGGTTATTATGAAGAGCGCGATGGTGAGAAAATGTTGAACAGCACTAACGGACGCGAAAAACTCCTGAAAGTATGGAGAAATCAACACCGCTGTTGCCCAGTATGCAATGAGCCTATTACCTCGGAAACGAGTTTCAAGGTTCATAAGGTGTTCCGAAGCGGGAAGTCGCCATGGCTGGAAATGGTGCATCCCGAATGCCATGCCGTATTGCACAAAAACGATTCTTGTTTTGTTGAGCCGGGTTCCCTGATGGGAGCTTTATGAAAGGCTTGAGCCGTATGAGGGGAAACTCTCACGTACGGTTCTTAGGGGAGGGGCTGGCAGTAATGCCATCCTCTTACCCGATCAGACTCTTGAGAATAAACAGCGATTTATCTCGCAAATTATGACCTCCAAATCCCCGGTGCGTTCCTGCGACGACGTTGACGAGCAGGCGTTGTCCTATGCGGAGATCAAGGCTCTGTGCGCCGGAAACCCTCTTATCAAGGAGAAGATGGATTTGGATGTGCAGGTCGCAAAACTCAAGGTTCTAAAAGCCGACCATCAGAGTCAAAAGTTCCGTTTGGAGGACAAGCTGCTGACGAAATTCCCGGCAGAGATTCAGGAGCAGACTGCAAAAATTGCAGCCCTGAAATCGGATGCCGAAATCGCTGCGGCGCATCCGCAGGACAAGGAGAATTTCTGCGGCATGGTCATTAAAGGCATGACCTACGACGAGAAAAAGACCGCTGGCGAACGGCTGATTCTCGCCTGCATGGAACTTCCAAACACCGAGGAGCAGTTAGTGGGCAGCTATCGCGGCTTTGAACTTTCTCTGCGGTTCGACACGTTCCGCAATGAGCATCAGGCAGTTCTGAAAGGCAAGCTGAAATACCCGGTTCCTCTTGGTTCAGACCCGCATGGCAACATTGTCCGCTTGGACAACGCTCTGAGTAATTTTGCCGACCGCATCACCTCTGCGGAAAACGAACTGGATACCCTGAAACAGCAGCAGGCGGCGGCACAGGTCGAGGTGGCGAAGCCGTTCCCGCAGGAGGAAGAACTGGCGCAGAAATCCGCGCGGCTTGCCGAACTGAATGCCCAGCTGGATGTGGACGAAAAACACCATGAGCCGGAGCCGGATGCGCCGAAAAAGGAGGATGCCCCGCGCCGCTCTGTGCTGGCTGCGCTGGAAGAAAAGGCAGAGAAAGCGGAACCCGTCAAGCCTTTCAAATCCTATCTCGACAAGGACGGTGATGCCCGGTGAGAGAAAAACGGGATGAGGTCATTATCCTGCGCCTGACAAAGACGGAGAAGCACCGCATCTATGAAAAGATGCTGGGCATGGGCATCCGCAGTCTGAGTGCCTATATCCGCAAGATGGCTCTGGATGGTTATTGCCTGCACCTTGACCTGAAGGAACTGCGCCGCATGGCGTATCTGCTCCAGATGTGCAGCAACAACCTCAACCAGTATGCCAAATGCGCCAACGAAAACGGTCAGGTCTACGCCGCCGATCTGGAGGACTTGCGTACCCGGCTCGATGAGCTGATCTCCATTGGCAAGCAGATTCTTTCCCGGCTGGCCGACCTCTGACCCCGCCCCACGGCTTCGGCTGTGGGGTACATACTGTCTGGCATCGTTGACGGTGCGCAGAATCTTCTATATACTGAACACAGAAAGGTGGTGCATCCGAATGAAATTCATGGCAAAAGTTTTTCTTCTCCCTCTGGTTCTGGTGAGTGCGTTTCTGGCTTTGATGCTGCGGTGGACGCTGAATCTGTCCGCTTTCATCCTTGCACTGCCGATGATGTATATTTTCGGCTGCGGACTTTATACGCTGTACTGCCGGGAGTGGACGCAGTTCCTGATTCTGCTGGTGGCAGAGTTCGGCTGCTTCCTGCTCATCACTGCCGGAACGGTCATTGTGGAGGCCGTGGAATGGTTCAGCGGCTGGATTGCCGAATTATAAAATCTATATGCCGCCATTGTGCGGCATTTTCTTTTTACCGGGAGGTGGTAGAACTGGCAGCAACCCGATTGATTGCAGTGCACAAAAACAAGGGAAAATCCGTTGCCACCTGCTTGAAAAGCCGCACGGATTACGCCCAGAACCCGGACAAGACACAGCAGGGCGAATTGGTCAGCAGTTACGAATGCAGTCCTTTGACGGTCGATGAAGAATTTATGCTCTCCAAACGCCAGTATGAATTGATGACCGGGCGCAGGCAGAAAAATGATGTGATTGCCTATCAGATTCGGCAATCGTTCAAGCCCGGAGAAATCACTGCCGAGGAAGCCAACAAGGTCGGTTATGAACTTGCCATGCGGTTTACCAAGGGCAAGTATGCTTTTATCGTTGCGACCCATACCGACCGAGAACACATTCACAATCACATCATCTACAATTCTACTGCACTGGATAGCACCCGGAAATTCCGGGATTTTTTGTTGTCTGGGCTTGCGGTGCAGCGGTTGAGCGATTTGATTTGTCTGGAACATCAGCTGTCCGTCATTGAAATCAAGCCGTATCGGGAGCGGCAAAAGCGCACCCTTTATCCACCCAAGGAAAGCAATCGTGACAAGCTGTGTTCTGTAATTGACGGCATCCTGCTGAACGAGAAGCCTTTGGACTTTGAAATCTTTCTTCAAAAGCTGGAACAAGAAGGCTATGAGGTCAAGCGAGGAAAGCACACCTCCGTCAAAGGTGCACGGCAGAAACGCTTTATCCGTTTTCGGACACTGGGCGCAGGGTACAGCGAAGATGAAATCAAGGCGGTCATTGCAGGAGAAGTCGAACACCGCCCGCATCAGAAGCAGCCACCGAAAGAGCAGCCGTTCCACCTGTTGGTGGACATTCAGGCAAAGCTCTCCGAGGGCAAAAGCGAGGGCTATGCACAGTGGGCGAAATGTTACAATTTGAAAGAGATGTCCAAGACCCTGATTTTTTTGCAAGAAAATAAAATCGGCAACATCGAAGAAATGCAGGAGCGAGTAAATGCAGCGACTGCACGATACCATGAGCTAGGCGATTCCATCAAGGCCGCAGAGCAACGCATGGCAAAGATTGCTGTCCTGCGGGCGCACATCGTCAACTACGCTAGGACACGACCTGTGTATGATGCCTACCGTAAGGCTGGGTACAGCAAGAAGTTTTTGGAAGAACACCGGGAACAAATCACGCTACACAAGGCGGCAAAAGCCGCTTTTGACGAGGCCGGACTGAAAAAACTGCCAAAGGTAAAGGAGCTGAACACGGAATACTCTGCCCTGCTTTCTCAGAAGAAAGCCGCTTATCCAGCCTACCGCAAGGCGCGTGATGAGATGCAGGAACTGATGAAAGCGCAGAAGAATGTAGAGATGTTTTTCGCTGAAGAAAAGGCTACCGAGGAAAAAATGCAGACCCGATAAACAGAGGCCACCGAGGATTGCTCCCGCTTTTGGGAAGAGTCCTCGGTGGTCTTTTTCGTTATAGAAGCATTTGGTACAAATGCGCAGCCTGCATCCAGCGGATGCAGTACACAAAGGGTTTGGGGCTACCCCAACAAGCATTTTGCAACGCAAAAATGGCGTTTGTATATACGAACGCCCTGCTTGCAGGGATTATGGTGAGCGTAAAAGTACGGATTGAAAGATTTGTCGACTTTCTATTGTGCTGGAGTGATCACGTTGCTATAATATACAACATAGTGGATTTGTTTTCCGATTTCGAAAAAAATACAGCGAAAACGCAGATAATATATTTATGGAGCTGATAATATGGCCGAGCGAATTGGGTGGAGTGAGCATGAAGCGGCACTTTTATTATGGATGCTGATGAATGTCTTGGAAGGTAAAATAAACCGTCAGGATGCCATACGAGAGGTTTCGGCGATGCTTCGAACGATGGCTCGAAATCGGGGAAAAAACATAGATGATGCATATAGAAATGAATCTGGGATAACTTTTCAGTTATATGGACTGGAAGGCGTATGGTTAAACGGAAAAACACCCATTGGGAGAAAAACGGCATGGATGACAAACATATGCGATCTGTATCGCAACAACCCGCGACGCTTTAATCAGCTTGTACAGGAGGCGAAAGAAATGAGTAACATCAGCTCAGAGGACAGCAACTTTTGGAAGTGGTTGTCAATCAGAAATTCCGATGAACAGTTGCTGCGTTTGCGGGCTGGTTATCATGATTTAAATACATATGGCTGTAATGGAAAATCTCTTTCGAAGCCATTAGATGAAATTGAGGATATTTTTGAGCTGCAGAGAATACAGGGGCAGCTGGATCATGATGTTGTTTTTCGATTTAAATATCGAAAAATGCTGGAACCAATGCAGGAAGTCTTTGAAGAGTACATTCGGTATAGACATTCTATGCAGGAGAATGCGGATGATCGAAAGAAAACGGTCGAAATCCAAACGCCAATCTCAAAAGTAGAAGAGGCTCCTGTGGGAGTGGAGGAAAAAGAAGCCACTACGCCGGAAATGGGTCTAGAAACAGAAGCAACGGTAGACGAAAAGCCAATGACATCGGATAAAGAGATGGATGCGGAGTCGAAAAAGGAGGATGTTATTTCCGCAGAAGAAAAGGAAAAGCCTGTAGTTGCGTCAGAAATAAAAATGAATGTTCAGCCGAAAGCTGTAAAGAAAGACGGTATTGTAGACTTTGACTGCGCAGAATATGATAGATTCAATACGATCAAGCCGAAGTCTTTCGAATATTTTGGAGAAAAAACAAATGTAACGTTGTGGCAACCACTGTATATTGGTGTGTGCAAAAAACTTGCAGATGATTATCCATTTGTGTTTTTGGCGCATGATGGGGCATCCATTGCCGGAACAAAGCCGGAATTGGCAACGACTCCTGGAATCCGTCAAATGCGGCAGCCCCGGTCGATTTATCGCACGGAAAATGGTGAGTGGTTCTTTGCGGAAACGTATTTTCGTCCCTCAGAAATTCTTTTGAGAATCAAGACTTTGATGGACTGGTGCAATATTGATTATGATAATCTGATAATTGAGTATGAAGTGCCTAAACGTAGTACGCGGAGTGGGTGGCAGACTTATGTAAATCCACAGCCGGAGAGCATTAAGAATGAAACGGATCAGGCGTGGCTTCCGTATGATGAATGGGCAAGACAGTCTGGTTTCGAAGACAAAGAAATTGAGAATGACCTGTGGGCTTTTCAAAAATTGACAAGCATCATTGAAAAAGACGAACTGTCAACCCATAAAATCACCGAAATCCATAAGGTGTTTGTGCTAGATCAGATTTGGAATATGATTAAATCTACACAGGAGTGGGAAGACTTTACTCTGGAGGAAAAATATACAGCAAAAGATGCAATTGGCCGCTATATTCAGTATTGCACGAATAATGGAAAGGTGTTTTCCAGAGGTAAAAGCCGAAATGTCAATCTGGGAAGGCAGGCGTTTACCGAAGGGACATCCACGGCACAGACAGCGGCTGTAAAAAATGATGTATCTTCTGAGTATCAATCGAATGTGACTCATACTGATGCGGTGAATTCGTCGATAGAGAACATGAAAAAAGCCCAAAAGAGGAAATACGATTTTTCAGAGTGGGCCAAACGTCTTGGATATGGCAATTCTGAGACATCTATGACATTTTATAATTTGGAATTGTTGGAGGCGATTTCTGAAAAGGAAAAAATTGCAGAAAGTGAGCTTCTTTTCATAGACGATTCTATGGAGCTGGCTCAAATTTGGAAAAGTGCTCAGAACACGCAGTCCTGGAAAGAATTATCCGCCGGAGAGAAATTCGGAGTTGATGAAGCGGTAAAGCGATATACACGGTATCTTATTCAGAGCGGAACAAACAGTATGGCTGCAAGCTCCAAGCCATCTTCTGAAGAGATAAAGGCGGTTGCCAGTTCTGTTTTTTCTGCCATGGAAAAGAATAATGCTTCAACCGTTTCCGAAGATGGGCAGTGTGAAAGAACGCACACGTTAGGAGAAAATAAATACATCCTGGATCTTTCCAACATTCCAGATCTGGCATTTACGAGACCAGTGTCGATGGAATTGCTGGGACAAGATTATAAGGTCCATCTGTGGAAAGATGTTTATGTGCTGACGATCAGGGAACTTTATAAAACCTATGCAAACAAATTTGATTCAATCGTGGGCAATTCAAAAAACGGTATAGGCCTATACCTCGATACAGCTAATAATGCGTATAGGATGCGTTCACCAAAGCAAGTGACACGCTCAACTTTTGGAAAAACATTGTTTGTGGAAACGAATAAGAATGCATTCAGCATTGCGAATTCGTTAAAAAAGATCTTGGAATTTTGTGGCTGCGGATATAATTTGCTCACTGTCCGCTATGAAAAGAACAATGTGGATGAAGCGGAGCTTCCTGAAAAACACAGTGCACAAAGCACTCAAAAATGGGAAACACTCAAAAAAGAACAGCATCAAAACTTGACACCATCCGTACAGAAGAATGTGGTTACGATTGCAGACGAGCCGAAGCATTCGGTGCCGATCCTTCCAAAGACGATTGCTATACCAACTGTTGCGGAACAACCACACCAGACGGTAGCAATGCCGACTTCTGAGGTATCTACAGCTGGAACATATAGCGCGAATGCTTCGTTGAACGAGAAACAGCAGCACTATGTTGAATTGTTGAAGGAGGCGTTCCCGGATGGATTTAAAGCTGGCTCCGCAATTGCAACCAAAAAAATGCAGATTGCATATCAGAATAAGTATGGAGAAGAACCGGCTGAAAGTAAAGAAGAAATTATGGCGATCGTTCAGCAGATCGGTACACTGCGCGATGGCCGAATTTACCCCAGAAATCAAAGTCAGCTTCTCTCTGAAATCAATAGCGAAATCCTTCGTCTATTGAACGAGGGAGCAACCTGTGTCTATTGTGATGCGGTTTTTGATCGCTATCGGGAACGTCTTGCAGACGAGCAGCACATTTATAATTCGGATGCATTACGCGATCCGTTGCTTGATCTTGCGCGTAAACAGTACTGTGTAAAGTATGGTGCATTCTGTCTGCCGGATCGTGAAGCAGACATTTCGTTGGATGTGTTGATGTGCATGAGAAGCCACGCGATGCCGGCAACATATGATGACCTGCGAGAAGAACTGTGGTATATCCCGTTGGATAAAATCAAAAAAGCACTTATGGATGACCCTGCTATCGTGAACGTTGGAGACAATACTTACTTCTATGCGCCAAATCTGCCTGTTAGCAAGGAGGAACAGCGCGTGATCGCAAGCGAGCTGGAATCAGAGCTTGGATACCACTCGTATACCACAACGGCGCAACTGATGAAACTGATTCATGAAAAATGTCCGACGGTTGAGATCAATACGGAAGGACTTTCTACGCTTACGATACGAAACAGTTTGTCTTACCTTCTGAGAAAGAACTTCAACTTCAGAAGCAACATCATCAGCTCAATTACGACACAGCCCCCGGTTGATACCAAGCAGGCGTTTAGTGAGTTTTGCAGGGAACATGAAACCATGACAACGACTGAGCTTCAGGCTTTTGCGGACGAGGTTGACACTGTAATCTACTGGGATTCGGTTTTCAGTGAAATGATTCGCATTTCTGAGCGTGATTGGGTGAGAAAAGATCATATTCAGTGGACACCAGAGGCAATTGATGCTAAACTGGATGAGATGTGCGAAGGCGACTACCTTATTATAAAGGATGTTTGCCTGTTTCTACAGTTCCCGGTGGTCGGGTATCGGTGGAACAGCTTCTTATTGGAGAGCTATGTGAACAGTTACAGCCCGACATATAAGCTGCTTCATGCTAGCTTTTCTGCGTATGACTGCTGTGGTGCAATCGTAAAAAAGAGTTCGCAGATCAAAAACTACCATGATTTGGCGGTTGACGTTTTGGCAAATGATGACGCATGGAAAGATCAGCAAGGTGCACTGCAGACGCTGGTCGATAAGGGTTTGCAGCAGCGGAGGACGCTGTCCGATATTGTGCAGGTCACAAAAGAAGCACGGTTAAAACGCGAAAAACGTCAAAAAGAAGTACATTAAAGTAGAAAAACACCCTGAAAATCCTCCTAATGGGACAGCAAAAATGCTATGCTGACCATGAGGAGGAAATTTGAAAGGAAAGAAGTGAACGAGCCCCGTGTATCAGTATATATGGGACCCCGAAACAGGAGGACTGCTGTTGACCACAGAGGTTTCCAAGTTCAGCAAGGAGCCCCGGCCTGTTTATTATAAAGAACTGGATGTTTTGGGATTTGATCGATACTGGAATTATCCAAAGGATGAGCATGCCCCGTTGCTTTGGGCAGAAGCAAACAATTATATCTACAAAGGGAGGACTGTAGCGAGGACAAAAGGCGGGTCACTTTACACAGCCCCGGAGCTGATCCCGCTGGAAGACCCGGAACCAGATGGCAAATCTTTGCAGTTCGTCGATGTTGACCGCATGGTCGAAAAAAACAGTGACATCCTGGAAACGCTGGCGCAGGAGACAATTCAAAAGGTTTACAACACGTACCTTGCCTATAAGGATAAGGTGGATGTTTTTTATGTGGCGTTCAGTGGTGGAAAAGATAGCGTTGTAGCCCTTGATATTGTACAGCGTGCACTTCCACATGATGCATTCAAGGTGATGTTTGGCGACACCCGAATGGAGTTTCCAGACACTTACAAGGTGGTTGAGGAAATCAAGCATTTCTGTGAACAGAATTCGATACAATTCTATACTGCACGTTCAAAACTTCTTCCAAGTCAAACATGGGATTGCTTTGGTCCACCAGCAACCTCAATTCGCTGGTGCTGTAGTGTGCATAAAACATCTCCACAGATAAATCTATTGCGAGAAATAACTGGAAAGCATGATTTTACCGGCATGGCCTTTACGGGTGTTCGTGCTGAAGAGAGCGTTGCTCGCAGTACATATGATAGTATTAGCGAAGGACAGAAACATACTGGGCAAATGAGCTGTCATACCATTTTGGAATGGTCATCAGCAGAATTGTTCAATTATATTTATTTGCGAAAGCTAACCCTTAATGAAGCATATCTAAAAGGAAACGCTCGTGCGGGATGTCTGGTTTGTCCCAACTCCAGTGGCCGAAATGAGTATGTTAAACGATGCTCATATACGGAAAATGTTGATGCCTTTGTTGAAAAAATAGCAAAAACAAGCGGTAAAGTGAATTATTCTCCAAAGGAGATGCAAGATTTTATCGATGCAGGATTTTGGAGAACAAGAAAAACGGGTCGCGAACTAAATTTTGGTCAGGACAGATTCGAAATCTTAAACACGGCAAAAATGCCAAGTATCGATGTTTATAAATCAAATCTCAAATGGCAACAATGGGCTAAAACTATTGGAAACATTGATAAAACAGGAGAAAATACTTATACAATTCTGTTTGCCGGAAAATATTATATTGTTCAGGTGCTGGATGATGGGAGTAAAACAACATTTACATTGCTGAATTGCTCGAAAACGAAAGCAGACATTCGCTTTGAATCCCTAATTCGGAGCGTTATTGTAAAAAGTTTGTATTGCGTTGGATGCGGAGTTTGCGAAGCTGAATGTAAATTTGGCTGCATCAGCATGAAAAATGGAATTTCGATTGGCGATAATTGTCAGCATTGTTATAAATGCCATGACATTCACGAACATTGTTTACGGTACAATTCCATTCGTAACAAGATAACAGGAGGAAAAAAGATGGCTGGCTTAGATCGGTATTTCAGTTTTGGAGTTCGTCAAGAGTGGATGGAATCCTTTGTTGGCTATGAGGGCGGTGCAGATTTTTGGATTTCTGATGGTGATGGCCTGGTTGCCAACAAGAAAAAGGACGCTTTCAAAAATTTTGCCGATGATGCCGGCCTGATTGTATATAATAAGCAGGCGGCTGGAGATAAGTATACAAAGTGCCTGCCGACTGCTGTCACAAATGCAGTGGTGCGTTTAGGTGCTAACAGTCAGGCTGCATGGGCACTGATGCTGTGCAATTTGGTTTATACTCCTGCTTATAATTGGTTTGTCAATAATCTTGAAAAAGATGTTGATTATTCACCGGATGCAATCAAGTTGATGCTGTCCAGTGTGATGGAATCGGATACAAAGGGTCTGGGGAAGCGTAATGTGGTGGATGCGCTGAAAGTTGTTATGGCGAAAACTCCGCTCGGAATGGAACGGATTTTTGCCGACTGCTTGATTACAGAAAAAGTTTCCGCAAACGGAAACGAAACCCTTACATTGGTCTCCTTCAAAAAGTGCGCATGGGAAAATCCTGATCCGCTGGTAATTCTCTACTCCCTTTACAAGTTTGCTGAGGCCTGCGGTGACTATTACCAGTTCCGCTTGTCTACCCTGCTGGATGATGATATTGAGCGCGATGGTGTAAGTCCCACCCGGATTTTTGGACTGAGCCGCGAAACGATGATCCCGCTTCTGAACGGCTTGACCGCAAATTATCCTGATTTCATTTCAGCTTCGTTTACCCTTGACTTGGAAAATATTACCCTGCGTTCGGATAAATCTGCGCAGGATGTTTTGGAATTGTTCTGAGCATAAAAGAGGATATGAATCATGGCTTGTGAAAGATATTATAAGGACTATTTCAACATTGATCCCAAATACTATGCCGCCGTTACCGCTGATTTGATTCGTGAGGGAAAAGTTGACTGGAAAAGTTTCTATCCTCACGAAACCTTTGTGAAATTGCTGGAAAAAACTCACATGGTTCTAAGCGGCATGGAGCCGAAATCTCTGTGGGTCGAAGGTGCCTATGGTACAGGTAAATCTCATGCTGCCTTGACAGTAAAATGTCTGCTGGAAGCACCCGATGAGGAGGTGCAAGAGTATTTCAAAGATTATGGCTTGAGTATTGACCTGTGCAACAAGCTGATTGCAGATAAAAACAATGGGAAGCTGATTACGGTACACCGTGTCGGCTCCAGTGCCATTCATTCGGACCAAGATCTGATCTATGCAGTCCAGAGTAGTATCATGCTGGCACTGGAAAAGCATGGTATTGAGAACAAGGGCGAGGCGTCCCTGAGCACGGCGGCTTTGCGCTGGCTGGAAGATAAAGAAGCCAACCGCATCTATTTTAATAGCCTGATTCAGGAGCAAAAATATGCATGGGACTTTGCGGGTGATACGGTAGACGATGTTATCAAAAAGCTGAAGTCTGGCGATGCAGAAGAAGTTGCCTCCACCATGCGCAATATTATGAAGGTTGCTGCGGATAATAATATTGATGCGATGCGTATGGACATGAACGATATGTCCAAGTGGATTAAGAACATTATCGCAGAAAATAGCTTGTCGGCAATCCTGTTTATCTGGGATGAATTTTCAGAGTATTTCCTGAACAACCCGAACTCTCTGACGGGTTTTCAGACTTTAGTAGAAATCAGCGAATCTCAGCCATTCTATCTGATGATTGTGTGCCATGAGAGTGGCGCACTTATAAAGGACCCCACGATTCGCAATAAGATTCTTGGACGCTTTGTGACACCTACCTGCAAGATTGAACTGCCCGATAATATGGCGTTCCGCCTGATGGCTAAGGCCATGAAAACCACCAACGATCCTGTCGTCCTCCAAGAGTGGCAGGAGATGCGCACAGAACTGGATGACAACTTGGGCAGCGTCCGCAGCAGCATTATTTCTTCTCTGAAGAAAAATTCTCGCCTCGGTGAGAAAACCCTGCTGACGGATGGCGATTTGGCAGGAGTTATCCCGATCCATCCTTATGCAGCACTGCTGCTGAAGCATATGTCCGTGGCGTTCAGCTCTAATCAGCGTAGTATGTTTGATTTTATCATTTCGCCGGACATGACGGATGCAAAGGGTTTCAAGTGGTTCATTTCGACCCACTGCCCGACCGATGACGAAAACCTGCTGACCATTGATCTGTTGTGGGACTTTTTCCTTGGAAAAGGTGAATCTGGCTTAAGCTCGGACGTTCGTGTTGTTTTGGATAGTTACGACCTCGTAAGAAGTGATCGCCTGACACCGGATGAGCGCCGTGTTTTCAAGACAGTTCTTTTGCTGGAAGCAATTTCTCTGCGTGTTGCGAACGTGGAACTTCTTCGTCCTAACCAGCAGAACGTAGACCTTGCCTTTGCGGGCACCGACTGGCCCAAGGGAAAGGGCGGTAGCATCGCGCAGAAACTGGTAAACGATGGCATTTTGTTTACCCGCTCTGTGGGCGGCGGTATGTCCGAGTACACCGTGGCCAATAGTGCCGGTGATACTGCGAAGGTCAAGCAGATCAAAGAAGATATTCAGAAAAATCTGCGCACACAGGAGCTGCTTGTAAATGCAGAGCTGACCTCTGCCGTCCAGCTGCCTGCTGCGATCCGCAACCGGTTTGTTTTGGAGGCTGCCTGTGCAGGCAATTTTACCTCTAAGATGAATGACATGGAGCGTGTTACCAAACCGAATCGCCTGAAAGCAGTATGTACGTTTGCAATGAATGACGATGAGGCAACGACGATCCGGAGCTACATTGCAAAAAGAATGGCTGTCAGCCAGAATGATGTTTTCTTCATTGAGAGCCTTGTTCCGATGGGAAAAGATCTGGTTGAACAGTATGTTGATAGCATGACTTACAGCCAGTACTATCGTCAGAGCGACCGCAGCAAGGCAGCCAGCTACCAGAATGAGGCGTTGAGAAGACTGCTGGACTGGAAGCATAAGGTATCCACCGGTGCATTTATGCTCTATACTAAAGATGCGCCCAGCGGCCTGCGGATGGCAGACCTGAATGCTTTGCAGCAGGAGTTGCTGCGCATTGACCGTCAGGAATACCCGGATGGTCTGGAGCAGTACAACCTGATCGACAACATGTTCAATAAGGGACCTCTGGCACAGGGCGCAGAGTGCGGCATTGATCAGGTTTTGAGCGGCACCTTCAAGTCCTCGAATGCTCGTACCAGCCTTGCAACGGCCCTGTCTGGGGTTTGGAACCTGCAGCGGGATGATGAAACGTATAAGTATTGGGAAGACTCGTCTCTGATGAGCCTTTCGGTCGTGCGCGCCAAAAAAGCAGTAGAAGATCTGGTGCAGAAGTCTTTCGCTTCTCCGTCCGGACGTGTCAGCCTGCTGGCTATCTTTAATGAACTGGAAAATGCTCCGTATGGATATATGCCCAGCAATGTGGCCGCATTTATGATGGGCTTCTTGCTGAAAGAATATGCAAACAGCAATTATTTCTGGAGCAATGGCTCTAATAGCGAAGCAATGTCGGTTGATAAGATGAAAACGGCCATTGCAAATGCAATCAATCAGGTGGCAACGCCCAGCAGCAAATATAAGGAAGAGTATATTGTTGCAATGAGCGCCGAGCAGCGGGCATTCCTGAACTGCACCGCAGCTGCTTTCCACATTTCTCAGGCACAGTGCGGCTCCATCGAGCAGGCACGGAATGAGATTCGTGTGAAAATGAAGGGATTGGACTTCCCGATTTGGTGTATCAAGTCGATCCTTGGCACCGATCAGGTACGTACCGAAAGCTCTGTGGAAGAGCTGGCACAGGTCATTACGGATTACTGTGGTATTGCCAACAATGCAAATGGTGGACGCGCAAGCGAGAGTGAGCTGGCTGACGCTATTGGTAAAAAAGTGCTTGCAGTGCCTTCTATTGCGGCTGATTTGGAGCATTTGCTTTCCAGCGAGTATACGCGCAAGGGCATGATGGCCTATATTACAAACTACCAAAATGGAGAGTTGGTTCAGCTTGCAAATGACATCAACGATGGCGGCGCATATCTGGATCAGGTAAAGAAAAAATTCAACGCCGATGATGCAAACTGGGTTTGGAACCCTGTTACGGCTGACGAGAAAATTTCGGATGCAATTTTGGAGTATAAGATCGTTGCCGAAACCAACAAGAGCATGCCGGGTAACCATAACCTGAAAGATGCTATCACCGAGTGGAACCGCCGTACCAACAATATTAAGATTCCCTATGATGTGCTACGCAAGATTACTGGTGATTTGGAACCGCTGCTGGAGCAGCTGCGCAATATGAAGCAGAGCGGAATGCTTTTGGAGCAGAATCGTCAAAAGTTCTTGGATGTGCTTCAAACTCAACGTGAGAACTTTGATAAGTTTTATCCTATCAACGCACAGGTCCGCTATTTTAAGGAAGCGTGCAGTGCATTCCTTGATGGTATGGACGATATGGATATTGTCAGCTTCTTTGCGGAACTTCCGTCCAATCAGTTCCTGAAGAGTAGTTCGGAATATTACAACTTTATTCAAAAAGAAGCAGCTGACTTCCTTGCAAAGCAGCAGGGTAAGCGGCTAAAGGATATGTGGATTCAGAAAACCGGAACGAAGGATCCGCGCTCTTGGTCTACGACCTTTAACACGCCAATCCTGTGCATGTTTGATGATAACGATCGTGCTGAGGCAAAGCAGATGTTTGCAATTATCCAGAAAAATTCTCCCACAGAAGCTGAAGCCAACAAAGCACTTGCATACTTGGATAAGGCTACGTTCTACGATCGTTTGAATGATGCAGCAGAACGTGACCATTGTTTTAAGGCGCGTGTGATCGGGACTTATTCTACGCTTTTGCCTGATGTGGATGAAGTTCGAAACAAATTGCTTGGCCTCGTTACCGAGGATGCTTATTATTGGATCGATAATCAAACCGTGCAAAATAAGCTGAAACAAATGGCAGACCAGAAATACAAGACCGGTGGTAGCGACCGTGCAATGAGTGTGATTGACAGACTTGATGCAGACCAACTGAGAAAGTATTTGAGAGATTTGGTTGCTGATAATATGATTGTTGGGATGGAAATCCTGAAGAACGAATAAGGAGAGCATAAATGAGCATCTGTACTGAGATCGATGACTGCTTCCGGGAGATTAGTTCATATTTTTCGCATGAGAAAACTGGCTTTCCACTGGTAGTTAATACGGAAAACGCTGTCCAATACAATGCAATCATGAATCGGCTGGCTGCGGATGCCAGCACAACAAAGGTTTTTGTGTCGGATTACTGTGCGCCGGACGGCCTGCCGAATGTACCGAAAGCGCAGCAGTCCGTAGGAAAAGATGGTCGATTTGTTTTGGGTGGATTCTCTCAGGCGCTGATGCTACATAGTGACACAGAACTTTCGGATAGAGTGGGCGAGATTTTGTCCTACTCTATCCGTGGGTACTGCGTCGTCGTATTCTATCATTGCGAAAAAATCATCGTAAACTGCTGTGGAAAAGACCCAAGATTAGAGCGCAGGACAGTTTTGGTTCAGGGGGAGAATACTCCACTTCCCATCGTATACTTTGCAACAGAAGAGGCGGCAGTTTTAGGGTATCACGTTTCTGGAATGAAAGAGCTCCTGCAATGGCTTGAGCGGCTTCCGCTTCATGAGGAAGTGGCATATTCCTCGATTACTGTTGTAACGGGAAGGCCGATGTCACTTTTCTCTGGGGCAGGCTGTACGGTGCGAAAAGCAGGAGGAATCTATGATTCGCTTTGTAAGCGGTTTATGGATATTAAAAATGCGACAAAATCGACTTATGGAACCGAGGAACAGTGGCGGTGGCTGCTTGACGAACTGATAAACTATGCGAGTTTTTCTGCTTATATCACGAAAATCTTTGGTGCGACAAGTAATCTTTCGCTTCAATGCAAGAAAGTTTTCTCGACAAAAGAGGCCAATCTGCATTGGCTGTTGTGGCTTGCGTTAAAGATTTTTGGCGAACCGAGCAATGAATATCTAACAATCATTCTTCAGGAAAGCGAAAATGATAAGGACTTTGTGGCGCAGGTTATCTTGAAGCTTGCAAGCATTGAATTCAGCGATTCGCATTTCTTCAGGTACTATAATGAACGCAAACAACTATTAGATGCATTTGATGAGGCACCGGAACAGCTGGCAAATTATATTGCAAAAATAGGTCGGTATGAAAAAAATGCAATTTATTATCTAACAGACCATAGTGAACTGGAACGTCATGAGATTATGAGGCTACTGGATGCTTATGATTACTCAGATGCAGAATTGAAAGAAATCGTAGAGAAAATATCGGAGCCTTTGATGCAGTATCTGAGACGGTTTGATTTTGATGCAACAAACACAAAGCTCTCGGAGACGGATTCGTCTTTTAGAACTACTTTGACAGAGTATTTTGAGGAGTACAAGAGGCAGAAGATAACAAACCACCTTGAAGCGGAGTTTGTACAGAAAGTTAATGATTTTGCACAAACACGACCGTTTAATAAGCTTCAAATGCGCAGTGCTATTTTGAAAAATGTTCCAAAGGATGGCACGCAGCTATATTTCCTAGATGCTCTTGGTGTTGAATACATGGGTTTTATTGAGGCAAAATGCGAAAGTTACGGACTTGTGGAAGATGTCTCGATTGGACACTGTGCGTTACCCTCAATCACCAAAATCAATAAGGAATTTCAAATGCAGTTCCCGGTAGAGCAGCAGGTGGATATCAAGGCGCTGGATGACTTGAAACACCATAGTCAGCTTTATCAGTACACAACCGAGAAACTTCCCGTTCATCTTTTTGCAGAACTCCATGAAATTGACAATGTTCTAAAAATGATTCGAACAAACCTCCTTCAGGATACAATTGAAAGAGCTGTTATCGTGTCGGATCACGGTGCTAGCCGTATGGCTGTTTTGTACGGCAAGGAACGAGATGCGGCATTTGTGATGGATGAAAAGGGAGAACATAGTGGACGTTGCTGCCCGGTAGACTATGATCCCGAGATTCCTGAAGCTACCTATGAAAATGGCTATTCGGTTTTAGCAAACTATGAACGATTCAAGGGAAGCCGAAAAGCTAATGTTGAGGTTCATGGTGGCGCGTCCTTGGAAGAAACCATTGTCCCGGTAATTGTTCTGACGAGAAAGCCAAAAGATGTGCAATTCAGCTTTACGGAAACCGTTGTGAAACTTTCTGCAAAGAAGCCAGTTGTTCTTACCCTATATTGTACTGTGCCGATGAAAAAGCCTCAGATTGTAATTAACGGTAAAACTTATGATGGAGATTTTGTGGCAGATAAACGACATGCGAAATTCGTGATACCGGAGATCAAGCGGAGCAAAACATATACTGCGGATATTCTTGATGATGACAAGAAAATGGGCATCAGTTTGGAATTTACTGCGAAAAAAGAAACGCATGAAGTTGATATGTTTTAACGGAGATGTGATTACATGAATGATATTCAGATGGAACAAAACGAGTTGGTAGAACGTCTCAAGGATAATTTTGATGAAATGGTTGTTTACAAAGATTTGCAGCGCAGCAATTTCATTACATCCTTTAAGCTCCCCTCATTTATGCGTGACTGGGTTTTAAAGCGTTTTGAAGACGATGATGGAGAAATTGACGTTGAAGGGGCAACAGAGTTCATTCGAGAATTTATTCCCAAAAAAGAAGATTGGAAAAGTATTGTAAACCGTATTGTGAATGACGGTGAGCATGTAAAATTCTTGACTAAGATCTCCGTTAACATCGACATTAAAACACAGGCACTCTCATTTGCTTTACCGGATTATGGGCTTGGCTTTAAAGAAACTGTTATTCCTCAAATGACATGGAATGAATGCAGTACAGCTCTTCTTAAAGCGGAGGAAAACTGGGGCATCGTTGAACTCGGCTATGAGCCACCAGCAGAAAAGAAGAAAAACGGAAAGATTAAGCTATTGGGGTTCCGTGATTTCTGCCCATATATCGTAGATTTAGACGAGTATCGTGCGGCGCGTGAGTCCTTCGAGTTGCCCGAATGGATCGATATTGTGCTGGGGGCAATCGATTATAATGCTGCCGGATATGAAAGTCAGCGCCAAAAGCTTTCTATGATTACAAGACTTTTACCGTTCGTTGAAAAACGGCTGAATCTGATTGAACTTGCTCCGAAAGGAACAGGAAAATCGTATCTATTCGGTGCAGTAAGCAGGTATGGATGGCTCTCGTCCGGCGGGACAATGTCCCGTGCAAAGATGTTCTATGATTTGAGCCGTCATCAAGAAGGCTTGGTGTTTGGGCATGATTATGTTGCCTTGGACGAAGTTCAAACCATTGATTTCTCCGATGTAGATGAGATGCGTGGCGCACTAAAAGGCTACATGGAAAACGGAAAATACACCGTTGGCAATCACGAAGGAGCAGCAGATTCTGGAATTATCCTCTTGGGCAATATTCCGCAAAATGCCATGAACGAGTACATGAATATGTTTGCGACACTGCCCGAAGTATTTCATGAAAGTGCTTTGATTGATCGCTTTCATGGATTTATCAAGGGGTGGGAACTTCCTCGAATGAACAACGACCTTAAAATCAGCGGATGGGCGTTAAACTCTGAATATTTCACAACGATTATGCATGCTCTCCGAGATGACCCGTCGTATAGAGCTGTTGTAGATGATGCGGTAGAGATTCCAGAGCGAGCGGATACACGTGACACAGAAGCGATTTTAAGAATTGCAACTGGATATTTGAAACTGCTGTTTCCTCATGTGCAGAAGAAAGAAGATATGAAGCCGAGAGACTTCCGGACATACTGCCTGAAACCTGCAATAGAGATGCGTAGCATCATCAAAATCCAACTCGGAATTTTGGACCCGGACGAATTTGGCGGAAAGACTGTCCCAGACATCAATGTGAAAGATTGGAATTAACATGAAAAACTGTATCGCATGCGGAAAAGAGCCGCTCACAAAGGATGAGATTGGAATCAATAAAAAATTGTTGGGTGAGCAGGTGGACAGCTTTTATTGTATAGACTGCTTGGCAGATTACCTGGAAGTGGATACCCAAGATCTTCTTGATAAAATCGAGGAATTCAAAGAGGAAGGCTGTAAGCTTTTTTTATGATTTGAGGCGTTAAAATGATTTATGCAGATAATGCCGCGACCACTCCATTGGATAAGGACGCTTTTGAAGCAATGAAACCGTACTGGTGGGATGATTTTGGAAATCCATCACAGCTGTATTCGTTGTCACGTTCACCAAAATCGGCACTGAAATCAGCACGCGAGACAATCGCAAATTGTATTGGTGCAGATCCGGACGAAATATACTTCACGTCCTGTGGAACTGAAAGTGACAACTGGGTAATTAAAGAGATTGGATGTGTTGGGTCTAATGAGATCATCACATCGGAGATTGAACACCATGCAATTTTGAATTCCTGTGCTGCGGTTGAAAGAATGGGATGCACCGTAAAATATATTTCACCTACCTCGGAAGGCGAAATATTAGAGAATATGTTACAGAAGGTCATATCCAGTCGAACCAGGCTTGTTTCTATTATGATGGTAAACAATGAAATTGGTACAATCCAACCGATTCGTGAGCTGTGTGAAATCGCTCATCAAAATGGTAGCCTATTCCACACGGATGCGGTTCAGGCGGTCGGGCACCTTCCAATAAATGCTCATAAGTTAGGCGTAGATTTTATGTCGGCATCAGCACATAAATTTAACGGCCCTAAAGGGATCGGCTTTCTCTATGTAAAAAATGGAACGAAAATCACCCCATACATGAGTGGTGGCGCACAGGAGCAAGGGTTGCGTGCGGGGACAGAAAATGTTCCGTTAATTGTTGGAATGGCAAAGGCTCTTGAAAAAAACTGTTCTGTCATGGAAAGTACAAAAAACCGATTGATGGAGATTGAAGCAGCATTTTTAGATGTTTTGAACAAGAATAATCTGGACTTTATCCGTAACGGCGCAGTACACAGCCACATTCCGGGAAATATCAGTGTTTCTTTCCGAAGTGTTTCAGGTGAAATGCTTCTACATCGATTGGATTTGAAGAAAATCTATATCTCAACTGGATCTGCATGTGATTCGAAAAATACGCAGGTGTCGCATGTGATTCGAGCAATAAAAGTACCTTCTGACTATGCGCAGGGCACGATAAGGGTTTCCTTCGGTAAGCAGAATACAGTAGAAGAAGCCCAAATAATAGGAAACCAAATCGCAAATATTCTAAAAGCGGAGTAAAGGAAAATCATGAGTGTTACTATGTGGCTTATTAATGGAGCACTTGCTATCGTTGCTGCTGGCTATTGGTGCTGTGCTTGGTTTGGAAAATGCGGCTTGAAGAAGCTGAGCGTATATACAAAGCAGCTTTTGCGTGCTTCGGACATGCTAAAGAAATCTCAGTATGAAAAAAATGAAGAGTTATTTGTTGATCAACCAGCGAAAGACCTGTTCGAGGAGTACGAATCTGAGGTGAAAAAGATCTCTCGGACTGAAGGTGCTGTTGAATTTTGCGATATTGGAGATTATTTTAACCAAGGCTACATTGATGTCGTTGTGAACAGACGATTCTGTGACCAAGTTTCAGGCGCAATGACAGCACTTGGAATGTTGGGCACATTTCTTGGATTGACTCTTGGATTGAATAATTTTGACCAGAGTACGACAGAGAGTATCGTTGAAAGCATTAATTCCTTAATGCGAGGAATGTATACAGCCTTTTTGACAAGCATTGTTGGAATTGTTCTTTCACTTCTTTTTAGTGCGTTGTATAAGCGACTTTGCACGCAAGCTCAATATGCGCAGGATGACTTCGTCACGCAATACAGGAGTCATGTTCTTTCGAATGGAAAGGCTGATGCTGTAAATCAAATGCTTGGCTATCAAAAAGAACAGACAAAGCAATTGCAACTTTTTGCAGATAATGTTTCAGGGCAAATCAGTGAGTCGATTACAGAAGCAATTAGTCCGATGCTTCAGCACATGGAGCACTGCATGGAAGAATTTACGAATTATGCTGCAGCCCAGCAGAAGGAAGGACTAGACAGAGTAGTAGAATACTTTTTGACGTCGATGAATGCTTCGCTGGGAAATCAATTTGATGAGCTCTCAACGACGATGAAAGGACTCAACGATTGGCAAAAGGAAGCTGCTGAGCGTACAAAAGAGTTAACTGAGAAACTTTGCTCTTCCGCACTTAATGTGGATCAGGTGAATATCCAACTTCAAAAATCAATTGAAGATATTAGCGCTTATGTTGAAAAGCTGAAAGGCTTCCAAGAAACGGTTGAAAAACATCAAGAGATGGTGCAGCAGCAGACAGAAAAACAGCACGAAATCAGTGAAGCACAAGAGGAATGTCTTGGGAAAATTCAGCAGCATGATGCGGATATCCAAATCGTTTTGGATAAAGCGTCTTCTCAGCTTGAAATGTTGGAAGAAGCTACAAACCATGTCAATGATCTGAGCAGAGAACAGCAAGAACTCTTAATTCAGTCGGCGCAGACAGCGACAAAGGATATTTCGGAGGCTGTCAAGCAGGTGTATTCCGCAAATGAATCCTTTGTAGCAGAAGTGAAAACTCAAATGGATCAGCTGAATGCAGAGATGCAGGCGCATACGGATGGAATGAAGACTGCAGTAGAAAGCTTGATTGGATCGACAGAAAAACAGGTTGAACAATTAAGTGCAGGTGTACAAAAACAGGCAGAGAAAATGCAGCAAATTGCAGATGACTATGCGGCATCGACAAAAGAGCAAGGAGAAGCTTTTGAAGAAGCTATGGTTCAGCAACTGCAGGCTGTTGTATCTGAAATGGAGAAAACATGCGATGAAACAACAAAACATGCAACCCAGCAGATGAACGAATCTCATGCGGCAATTGAAAATGATATTCGTGCAATACACGAATTAACGAAAGTTTTAAGCGAAGATCTTGAAAATGCAGCGAAGAAATTTGCTGTAGAAACGAAAAACTTGGATACTGGATTAGAAAATTCACTGAATCGAACATTTGACTTGTTTGATAGGGATCTTTCTAATATCGCACAGCATCTGAGCGGCACAATTTCGGAAATGCGCGAAATTACAGAAGCGATTCCTAAAGTTTTGTCGGAGACAGAGCAGGCACATTTGGATGCAATGGATCATTTGACAAAAACAACGACTGCTGTTGCTGAAAAAATTGAGAAAACTTATACACGATTGGATGCACTCTATCAAGAAGTCGATAATAAGAAGACGGAAATGTCTGAATGATAGAAAGGAAGCTCATAGTCCATGCGGAGAAATAATGCCTCACAATCTGAGAATCATGAACTAAGTTTCTGGCAGTCGTATTCGGACATGATGGCAGCAATGCTACTTGTATTTGTGTTGGTCTTGTCAGGCACACTGCTTCAGACCCAAAAAGTCTTTGAAGAAAAACAGAAGGAACTTAACGCACAAGAGGAGCTTATTGAACAGCAGCAGGATAAGCTTAATAAGATCATAGGTGTGCGTGGGAACATTGTTGATGCTCTGAAAACGGAGTTTGGAGGAACAAATCTGTCTATCTCTGTTGATAGCCAGACCGGCTCTATTACATTTGATTCTAATCTGCTTTTTGAAACGGATAAGTATGATTTGAGTCCAGAAGGTAAACAATTCTTACATGAATTTTTGCCTAAATATTTTGATGCCATTCTGACAGATGAGTTTAGAGATTATATCGCAGAAATAATCATTGAAGGACATACCGACACAGATGGTGGTTATATGTATAATCTTCAACTTTCGCAAAACAGAGCACTTGCTGTAGCATCCTATTGTTTGTCTGATGAGCAAAACATTTTTTCAGCGCAAGAGAGAGACGAACTGAGGAAAATCATTACAGCAAATGGAAAATCTTGGAGCGATCCGGTTTATTCATCAGATGGAAGAGATATTGATAAGAATGCTTCGCGCCGCGTTGAAATCAAGTTCCGGTTAAAAGATGATGAAATGGTAAAAGAAATGGCCGAGATTTTGGGAGAATAATGCTGTGAAAATCGATTATGAACCCCATCGTCTACATAAAACTGTAAAAGATATTCAGAGAAAGCATCCAATGACAAATGAAATTTCAGAAGAAAATCATTTGGCTGATTCGGAAAAGTTTATTCGAGATATATGTTCTCTGTCTGAGAAACAACTTAATATAGAAAAACTCTATTTGCCGTATCGTCGATATATTCAAATAGCAGTGTATCTTGCAAGCGGAAATTATTACCAAGTGGACCACTCTAATCTCAGGGAACTTTTGAATTATAAGCTTGACGAACGGATATTCGAAATTCTTTTTCATGGATGGAAACACCTATACGGTAATGCTGAGTTTCAAAAGATTTTTCTTCAGCTTATAAAGCGCCATATCGAGCTGGTCAACCGTACACTCAAAAATAGATATCTTGTTCCAATGGAATCCTATTTAGTACGCTGGGTCGCAAGTGGAGATCCAGCGTATCAGGTAGGGTGCGATTGCTTGAAAATCGTAGCGAGTGGCAGATGCACATTCGATGAGAAGCTGCAGGGTGTGCATATTGAATCGACAAGTGTCTTGGGACAAGAATGTAAGAAGAAATTTTATACTTTTTGCGCACGAGCTGATTATCTTCAGGTTGATGATTTGCAGCTTTGCAAGTTGGTCCAGACGTTAGACGAAAAAAGCCAAAAGGCTTTTTTATCGAACTTCCTACTTGCTTTGCAGAGAGATGACTTCAAGGCATACTTTAATCTTGGAAAAGCCTTTTTGCGAAAAACAGGAGAAGATGGAACTGAAAAATATAAACAGTATTTTTCAGGGTTTCAAAATATCCAAACAGAAAAGTACCGCATTTGGCTGAATTTGACAAAAATTCGGGAGAGCTTTTCAAACGACGAAAAGGATGAACGTATTATTTTCTGGGATAAATACGTTGAGTATGGTGAATTCATCATAAACAAATATAGTCAATCTGTTACAATTGCATTTCCAAGGTACTGCGTTGTAGAGTTTATGCAAAAGACAATGGGACCGATTTATATTTACAAGAAAGATTATTATAAGGCTTCAATTGGCCCACTGGCAGTAACAAAAAGTAACCAACAGTTGCGTCAGCTTTTGTATGGAGAAAAACCATATATGAAGCGTATTACGCATCAAGGAAATTGGCAAGGCGAAGTTCGGAGCATTATTTCGAACTATGAGATGCTGTATGACTAAAGGGAAGCACCTCAAGAGAAAGCTCAATGTCATAAAGAAAAGCGATGGCTGTTGCAAAATGGTGCAGCAGCTTCGACAGCAAAATTTTTAAAGTCAAGCGTATAACTGAATAATGTAAAAAGCGAGTGCATCACAACTCCATCAAAAATTTTTGCTTTTGATGTGAAGTGTTGTACTCGCTTTGTTTTTTGCAAAAGTTTTTAGTACCTGCCTAACGAAATCATGTGCTTTTCCATTCTCGTCTGAAGTGCGAAAATAATTCCATGGAAAAATGTATTTTTAAGAGCAATCTGAAAAATACAAAAGCACTACAAGGAGGACTCCATGGTGTGAATGTCAACGAATATTTGAGCCACTGTTTGTCTGTTAATACCAGGGCCAGAAATCAGCCTTGGTAGATACACACTTACTCAAGCAGATAATCAAATCGAATCCGTTCATGGATAATTTTAAAAATTGCTGTAGACAATGAAAGACCACTACAAGCGAAAGACTCGCAGCGACGGGATACCTCAACATCCTCGTCTGCCGCCTCATATTAAAATTGCTCTTGTTTTATAGCTGTCTGGACTTTACACAAAATTTGGGAAAGACCCCTGCTCTGTTTTTTAGCCTTCTTTGGGCTTTACACAAAATTCGGGAGAGACCCGTATTACAGGCAGCTGCTTTACCTTGCCGCTAACCATTTTACGTTCAAGTGCAAAGACCATATCTGGAGTGCGTTCAAAGAAACCAATATCACGCTTCCAGCTTGTTCCGCACTTGCAATGAAACAGACCTATGAACTGCTGCTTCATCTTGCGCCCGCAATTCGGACAGATACGCTTGCTTGCGCCCATAACGCATCACTGGAGCTTTGCAAGGATTTCTTCAGCAGTCATACCACTGGCCAACAGCTTCTTCAGCACATCCTCGGCTTCGCCTTTCTTGGCTTCCTCTGCTGCCTTTGCTTCAACAGCAGCCTTCTTTGCTTCAGCCTTCGCCAGATCTTTAGTCGCAGCCTTTAGATTGGCCTTTTTGGTTTTCAGCTGCGCCTTCAGATCATCAATATTGGCAATCAGCGCAGCAACCTCAGATTCGAGTTTTTCCTTTTCTGCGGCCTTTTCTGCAACGACTGCTGCATAATCAACGGTAACTTTTACGGTACGGGTCTTGTTCTTGCTTCCCTTGGGTCTTGCCATGATAATGTCCTCCTATACGGTGGAATGATTTGGTACTTATAAGTATATTTCTATATAGTTAAAATTGCAATAGACAATTCGTACTGCCTAAGACATTGATGAAATATTGTCATCTTTTCGTCAATATACGCAGGTACGTACACGAAAAATCTCAATATCCGTTACTATCATGCAAAGGAGGCGCAGCATGATAGTAAAAGATGTTGTTGAGCTGTCTGTAAAGGACGCTGTGGCGATTCGTTTCAAAGAGATTTGTGACCAGCGGGGGATTCGTCCAAATGAACTTGCTGTCCGTTCCGGTGTTACGCCATCTACCGTTTACAGTATGCTCGATTCCTCCCGACATAGTGTTTCTATCGGGACGATCAAAAAACTCTGCGACGGCCTTAACATGTCTCTTGGAGAGTTTTTCTCCTGCCCTTTGTTTGATGATCTTGAGCAGGAGATTCAATAGGAGTACTTACACTCCCTTGATTCGATTTCGCCAATAACCTAACCGGATTTGAGGAAGCCTATGCCTACGATTAACCTGAAAGAACATTATCCCACCACATACACTGAGGATTTTTTTGTTGAAGTGTCGGAGGAAATCCATCAGTTATTTATTGATTTTAAGCGTCAAGAAGATGCTTTTCTACGGCAAATCAGCCGATATCATGCATATCATTCATTGGACGATCCGAATTTTCCAGTAGAGCAATGCGTCCTTTTTCAGAAACCGGCTCTCGTGGATGCTGTCGAACAGCGGCATTCTGCTGTGAGTATCTATGAGGCCATTCTGTCCCTCCCACCCAAACAGGCCAAACGGTGCTACGATCACTATTATCAGGGATTTAAGATATCAGATATTGCGCAAAAAGAGGGTGTAACAGCAGGAAGCATCTCGGAATGTATTAAATCCGCTTTATCTGCACTTCGAGAAAGATGCAACTTTTTCAACTTTTACGATTGAACCCTAACTTTTATCCGTTTTTTGTCCTATATAATATAGGGATGTTTTTCTCTATCATGGAGAGCGCACCGTGCATTCTCCATGCTCCGCCCCATAACATTGCCATAATCGACAAAGGAAAGGACGAAGAAAAAATATGAAAAGAAGATTGATTGAGTACGAACCCAGCCCCGGCAGTCAAGCGAACTGCCAGTGTCGAATGTCCGCCCGCGCTCTGACCTTGTGGTGTAGCCTGTGGCTGCACTCCTGCATGGTCGGAGGGCTGGCTTATGTACTTTAATCCTTACGCCGCTGGTTATAGAATCCAGAAATTACGCAAAGCACATGGACTGACACAAGAAGAAGCCGCAATCAAACTGAACATTAGTGATCGGCACATGAGAAGTCTGGAAAAAGGCACTTATGCACCGCTGGACTTGTTTGTTGAGATTGCAGTACATTTTGATGTCACTCTGGATTACCTCATTCTTGGGAAAGTTGAAACAAAAACTGAGCTGGCACTCAGTAAAAAAATCAATGACCAGAAGCAGGCTATGAAATCGTTGAGGGAACAGCTTCTGGCATTTGCAATGGAGATTGAGGTCGAATAACAAATCTACGGGAAGTCGGAGAGTGATCTCCGGCTTCTTTTTTGTTGTCAAAAAATTAAACGTGTCTATGTGAAACCGGAAGGAAAGCTTCCGGTTTTGCTGCTTTTTTCAGCTGAAAAAGCCCAAAAAGCGGAAGGAATGCATCCTAAAAAGGCAATCAGTTTTCAGGTACACTATGGTCACAGCAAGGGCAACACCCCAGACGGGGAGAACCCCAAAGCTGGAAACCGTACCTTGAAAATTGAATATCATTCCCTCGGACAAAATAATGAAACTTCCGTAATTCGCGGCCCGGCCATAAAGAAGGCGGGGTGGCTGAAGAAGCCAATGTGGAGTGGGGTGTAAGTCCCCGCTTACCGAGGTGTATTCCAAATCCAACGGGGGTCGAGGACAAATAGGTTGGAAAAACTTAAAGCGAAACTTCAAAGCCCACCACCGGGATTCTTCTGAACCTTGGCGGCGGGCTTTTTCCATACCGAACACTCACCCATACGAAACGGAGGTAATGATTATGAGCCGTAATTTTACTCGCAAGCCCGATGAATCGACCCTGACCACCCTCTGCCCGCACTGCCTGAGTGCTTTCCGCAATGCGCGCGGCATCCGTGTCCGCCGTGCTGACCCCTACCAGCTCACCAAGGAACCCTGCACCTACTGCCAGACCCGTTTTGGCTACGACTACTACATCCAGCCCACCAGCCCGAAAGCCACCTATTTTAAGAAAGGCCGGTTCGATGATGAAATTGACTGCGCTTAAGATTGACCCGGAGTTTCAGGGCAAAATTCCACCGCTGACATCTGAGGAGCTGGATCAGCTCGAAAAGAACATCGTTAGCGATGGCAAGGTTATCAACCCCATCATCGTGTGGAATGGACTGATTATTGACGGTCATAACCGTTACGCAATTCTTCAGAAGCATCCCGACATCCCGTACACTGTCCACGAAAAAGAGTTTGCAGACCGTTATGAAGCCATCGTCTGGATCTGCAAAAATCAGTTGGGACGTCGCAATCTTACGGTTGAACAAAAGAACTACCTTATTGGAAAGCAGTATGAAGCAGAAAAGCAATCCGATTTCAACCGTGGCAACCAATACACTTCATCAAAGAAAAGTGGCTGTTACCAAAATGGTAACAGCCAAAAAGCAAGTCGAACCTGTGAACGAATTGCTTCCGAAAATGGCATCGCTCGAAATACCGTTATTCGGGCGGAAAAATTCGCCAAAGGCGTAGATGCCGCCGAAGAAGCAGTTCCCGGAACACGCAGGAAAGTCCTTTCCGGCGAGGTAAAACCGACCGCAGCCGAGATTGCATCCGTTGCTCGCGCACCGCCCGAAGATCGTCCGGCACTTGTCGAAAAAATCTGTACTCCCAAAGAAACAAAAAAGTCCAGCAGTAAATCAACATCCAAATCAAAGAAAGTTGAAAAGCCCACTACTTCTACCGCTCCATGTGAAGTCAAAGCAGAGCCAGCAGTCATTGAAGTCCCTCCTGAACCGATCATTCAGTCAAAGCAAAAACAGACTGCATTGCAAACGATTCGCACACTATCTACAAAAATGGAATCAGTCGAACAGGTGGCTGATGCCGAAGGAATGCTCAGCGAAGTGGCATCTGCAGCAGACAGCATGATCTATCGTCTGGATGTTTGCTTTGAACATTACCCAGAGTTCCTGAAAAACCCAAAAATCCGTCAGAAAGTCGTTGGACTTTTGCAGAAAGCAAAGGATTATATCGTAAAATTGGAAGGAGAATTTGCCTATGATTAAACTTGTTCATCACGAAATGGTCATCAACAGCAAGTTTCTGGAAGTTCCGCGCAGCTACTACCAGCGGAACCTCAATGCCAACCGTGTCAAGCGAATCGCCGCCGAGTTTGATGAGCGCATCGCCAATGCCCCCAAGGTCAGCTACCGGGACGGTCACTACTATGTTTTCGATGGTCAGCACACCATCGCCGCCCGCAAGCTGCTGAACAACAACTGCGATTTGAACATCGTCTGTAAGGTTTATTCGGGATTGACGGAGCAGCAGGAAGCCTTGCTGTTTGCACAGCAGACCGGTGTCTCTGCACCGCTGACCGCAGGCGCAAAAATGCGCGCCAAGATTCGCGGCGGCGACCCGGAAGCCATTGCTTTCCTGAACGCCACCAACCGTGCAGGTTTTGGCCTGAGTTTCGCTCAGAGCCACGCAAAGTGGAAAATCGCTTGCATCGCTACGGCATTTGCCGAGTATCGGAAACACGGTGAGCACATTTACACTGATGCGCTCCGTGTACTGGCAGAAGCATGGGAGGGCGATATCGATTCCCTCCGTGCCGAGGTATTGCAGGGCGTGACCCAGTTCGTTGCTCTGTACGACCATGAGTACGACCCTATTCGCCTGATTCGGCAGCTCCAGCGCACCAGCCCTGTGGCGATTTATCGCAGCGGTCAGGCAATGACCGGGCCGAACTATCAGAAGTATATGCTCCAGATTCTGAAAGCCTACAACGGCTCCAGTCGCACGAAAAGCCTTCCCATCAAGCAGTAAGTCATCTCCCTGCTCATGGCAGATTCCTTTCTCACTGCAAAAGCCGTCCTGCCGGGCGGCTTTTGCTACATATCATAAAGGGGGCTTGGTCATTATCGTTTATGTAACAAAGAATTTCGGATTCCGTCGCGGAGAAATCTACTTTGCCGATTTAGACCCGCACTATGGTTCAGAGCAGGGAGGCAAACGTCCTGTTATTGTTATTCAAAATAATACAGGAAACAAATTTTCGCCGACTGTCATTGTAGCCGCAGTGACCTCTAAGATTTCCAAAAAGCCAAATCAGCCAACCCATGTTCTTATTGATAAGAATCCGGCGTTTAATCGTCCATCTGTTGTCCTGTTAGAACAGCTTTTCACAATCGATAAAGAGCGCATCAACAATTTCATGGGTCTGACGAGCGACTGGGAAATGGCGCAAATTGAGAAAGCTCTGAAATGCAGTCTGGCACTGGATCAGGAAAATTTGGTCAAAAACGATTCCAAAACAGCATAACAGGCGAAAAAATCACAAATGGTAAACTCGCAATTTTGGCATCCTTGCAATCATGGAGCAATCTGGATATCCTTGGAGCAGGATGGCATTCAATGGCATCTAGAAAGCAATCACTCACAATAGAAAAGAGGTACAATATGGCATTTGCAAGAACTGAAATCAAGGAACTGGAACCCATGGTCAAGTCGGGCAAGAAGCGTTTTGTCCGCTATCAGGAGGGTGCAGAACTCTACTCGATGGGTCTGCATACATTTGAACAGCTCGCAAAGGAAGCAGGAGCAATTTACAAGATTCGCCGTGTGGTGCTGGTGAATCTGGACATCTTTGATGAATATCTGGACACCTTCCGTATGTGAGCATTTTGCACCTCCGGCGCACCGCCGGAGGTCTTACATAAAACACTGTTACCTGTTCTTGTGATTCCGGGCAGATTAGAGTATAATGAACATAATAACATTCGCACGATGGGAGGTGCCTGCATGGGCAGCTATCTGAATCCGGGCAGCAAGGGCTTTCAGGAAAGCCTAAACTCTGAGATCTATGTGGATAAGTCCGGGCTGATTGAAAAGACAAACGCTGTTATCAACACCCGGCAGAAGTTCATCTGCGTCAGCCGCCCCAGACGCTTCGGCAAGTCGATGGCTGCGGATATGCTTGCAGCCTACTACGACCGCGGCGAAGATACCGCATTCCTGTTTGCTCCTCTGAAAATCAGCAAGGCAGGCTCCTATCAGCAGCATCGGAACCAGTACGATGTCCTCAAGGTCAATATGCAGGAATTTCTGAGCATGACACACAGCATGGATGAAATGCTGACCATGCTGCAAAAGTATCTGGTCTTTGACCTGACCGACCATTTTCAGGAGGTGCGTTTCCGGGATGAGAGCAATCTCATTCAGGTGATGAAGGACATCTACGCACAAACGAAACGGTCGTTTGTGATCCTGATTGACGAATGGGACTGCCTGTTCCGGGAATATCAGCAGGATCAGGATGCGCAGAAAAAGTATCTCGACTTTCTGCGGGCGTGGCTCAAGGATAAGGATTATGTTGCGCTGGCCTATATGACGGGCATCCTTCCGATTAAAAAGTACGGCTCTCATTCTGCGCTGAATATGTTCACGGAGTATTCCATGACCGACCCCGGTGAACTGGCAGAGTACTTTGGTTTTACCGAATCGGAAGTGACCACTCTCTGCGAAAAGTATCAGATGAACTTTGAGGAAGCCAAGGCGTGGTACGATGGCTATGACCTGATTGCTCATCGGCAGGCCGGAGATGAACATTATTCCATGTACAGCCCTAAATCTGTGGTGGAGGCAATGCTGCGGTACAAGTTTGGAACCTACTGGAATCAGACGGAAACCTATGAAGCCTTAAAAATCTACATCCAGATGGATATGGATGGCTTGCAGGATGCAGTTGTCCGAATGCTGGCAGGTGAAGCTATAAAAATCAACACAGGCACATTCAGCAACGACATGACTACCTTTGCCAGCAAGGACGATGTGCTGACATTGCTAGTGCATCTGGGGTATCTGACCTATAACAGCGCAGACGAAACCGTGATGATTCCCAACAAGGAAGTTTCGCAGGAGTACGTCAATGCCATCAGTACGATGAACTGGCATGGTGTGATGGATTCCGTAGAAGCATCACGCAAACTGCTGGATGCACTATGGGCGATGGATGCGGATGCTGTTGCAGCCGGAATTGATAAGGCACACGAAGAAGTGTCGATTCTTCAATACAACGATGAAAATTCGTTGAGCTGTACCATCAATCTGGCATTCTACTTTGCACGAGAATACTACACGATGGTGCGAGAACTGCCAGCAGGAAAAGGCTTTGCAGATGTTTGTATGATTCCCCGGAAGCTGCATCTGGACAAGCCGGCGGTAGTGATCGAGCTGAAATGGGACAAGAGTGCGGCTGGCGCATTGGCTCAAATCAAGGAGAAGCATTACGGCA
>OHNK01000264.1_pt1 | contig 41299 bp, 30 predicted proteins | sample 1569551 | NCBI WGS metagenome assembly OHNK01 (sample SAMEA3879518, study PRJEB24766) | human gut metagenome | biome: human-associated habitat; feature: feces | place: USA | collected 1985/1987 | reverse complement strand
ACAGTGACTTGTCGCCAGTTTCCTAACTTGACATTCGCTCCACGGAAAACCTGCACCAGCTTATTCATTTGCCGGGCAGCAACCTCGCGCTTCATTGCTATCATGTCACAGCTCTCTTAGTATATCCGAGAGTACCGAAAATTGCAAGTACTTTCTTTGTTTTTTTTTAAGTACAATCTTTTTTCTATTTATTTTTGCAATTTCCTTGCAACCAGATCAAATATTACACATAATCAAATCACATTATATATAGAAGAAACTCATCTCAAGTCGTGATCTATCAGGTATCATACTAACCTCAATGCAAAATTTATGTTACTGTTCACTCCCGTGTCAATCACTCCGCTGATTGGCACGGAGAATGCGCGTTTTGACTTGAATGCATCTCGCCCCATCGCCAAAGGCGATTTTAAATGGCGAGATGCGTTGCTGGTCGCACATCGTGTGAACAGTAACAAATTTATAAGGAATCTTATTTTTTGCCCACATAACACTTGACACTGCTCTACACGAATGGTATTATTATCTCGACTTGTAAGACCAAAGGCGGTTTTCCTATTTACCGAGGAGAAACTGTCTTTTTTTATTCGTTTTTACAGGTCAGATACTTCAGTTATCATGCAGTACGCTAACGCCGGATGTTTTCCCCAAGAATATCCCTGCCGCAGCAGTACCGTCAGCGCACAGCCTCTTTGTAGGAATTCCCCAGTTTCGTGTGCAGATGTTTCTGTCTGGTAACTAAAGGATCCTCTCAATTACATACCATAGAAGTGACGCCGCCTGCTGGAGTTGCAGATCCAGCAAAGCGGCGTCATTTCCGTTATAATGCATTCTTGTTACTGTTCACACGATGTGCGACCAGCAACGCATTCTTTACTTTTATAAGAGTTTTTCTATCTCCGGAAATGGACTCAGACTCCTTTTCAATATTCCATGAATATATGCAATCACCATTCCATAGTTTGCAATCGGGATCCCTTGATCCTGTGCGCAACTGATCCTGTATTTCATTTCGCGTTCATTCAGCATACACCCTCCACAATGAATGATCATTTTGTATGAACCAAGGTCATCTGGGAATTCTGTTCCTGAAGAAGTCTCTATTATAAGTTCTTTCCCTGTATACTCTTTCAGCCAGCGTGGAATCTTCACCGTACCAATATCATCACACTGTCTATGATGCGTGCACCCCTCACTGATCAGGACTTTATCGCCGTCTCTTAAACTATCAAGTGCTTTTACCCCACGCACCATCGTTTCCAGATTCCCTTTATATCTTGCAAATAAAATAGAAAAGGATGTCAGTAAAATATCTTTTGGTGTATCTTTCGCAACTTTTCCAAAAACCTGGCTATCTGTAATAACCATCTTTGGCTTTTTTCCAAGTGAAGCTAATGTTTTTGTAAGTTCCGTTTCTTTCACAACGATTGCAGATGCATCCGCATCGAGAATATCTCGAATCGTCTGCTGCTGTGGTAAAATCAGACGTCCCTTTGGTGCCGCACTGTCAATTGGCACAACAAGCACTCCAAAATCGGATGGTTCAAGAAGATCTCCAACAATCTTTCGTTCTTCCTCCTCCTTTCCTTTCAACGCTCCAAGTTCTTCCTTCAGCTCATAAATTCCGCTTTTATCCGCTGCACTTACAAGAAGAATCTTCTCTTTCTCTGTTTTTAAATAACTTGCGGTATTTTCCTGTACCCGCAATCTCTCATCTTCTTGTGTAAACTGTTCACATTTATTCAGTACTATTATATAAGGTATGTTCTTTTTCTGAATCTGCTCTGTTATCTTGAGATCTTCTTCACTGACACCACACGTTCCATCAATCACAACAACAGCAATGTCTGTCTTATTCAACACCTGATAGCTCTTCTTCGCACGAAGTTCACCCAGTTCACCTTCATCATCAATTCCAGGAGTATCCATCATCACAACAGGACCCAACGGAAGAAGTTCCATTGTCTTATAAACCGGATCCGTTGTTGTTCCTTTCACATCAGAAACTATCGCAAGATCCTGTCCTGTTACCGCATTCATCACGCTTGATTTTCCAGCATTCCGCTTACCAAAAAAGCCGATGTGCACTCGTTCGGACACCGGCGTCTGATTCATACCCATATTCTTTTTCCTTTCTTTTGGCGGAGACATGTGGGAATCGAACCCACCCGGGACGTACCACGCCCCACACTGGTTTTGAAGACCAGGAAGCACACCAGTTACTCTTCTGCCTCCATAATGCTTTGACATTCTGTTGTTGATATATTTATCAAGAAACGGAGCAAACGCCAGCTGATATCTGGTCATCCGCTCCGCTACCTGATTCTATCCTAACAGAATCTTTCTTTCCTGTAAATCACAATTACTTACAGCAATTCCTCTGCCATCTTCTCAATGTCTGCTTTGTTCTGATCATCCATAGAAGACATGATCTTTACTGAAGTCTCAAGCCATGTGATGTTTTTGCTCTTCTCAAACATTCCTGTCATCACTTTACCGGCCATAGAAGCCCAGGATCCGTTCTCGATCAGACCAATTGTCTTGTTCTGATAGTTACGCTCTGTCAGGTGTTCGATAAAAGTCTTCATGAATGGGAAGATGTCTCCATTATAAGTTGTTGTAGCAAGAACAATCTTTCCATAACGGAATGCCTCTTCCACTGCCTCAGCCATATCTTCACGGGCAAGATCTGTAACAACAACTTTCGGACACCCTTTTTCTTTCAGTTTCTCAGCAAGAAGTTCCACTGCCTTCTTTGTATTTCCATAAACAGATGTATAAGCGATCATAACGCCTTCAGACTCTGTTCCGTAAGAAGACCATGTATTATACTGTCCAATGTAATGCTCCAGATTCTCTGTAAGAACCGGTCCATGCAGTGGGCAGATTATCTGAATATCCAGTGTTGCTGCAACCTTCAAAAGATTCTGAACCTGTGCTCCGTATTTTCCAACAATTCCGATATAGTAACGGCGTGCTTCGCAATCCCAGTCTTCCTCTACATCAAGCGCTCCGAACTTACCGAATCCATCCGCAGAGAAAAGAACCTTATCCTTGCTATCGTATGTTACCATTACCTCCGGCCAATGTACCATCGGTGCAAATACAAATGTAAGCTCATGTTTTCCAAGTGTCAGTGTATCTTTATTCTTCACTTCCAGCTTGTTCTCGTCTGCAAGTTTCAGGTCACGGAAAAAGTTTCCGATCATTGTAAATGTCTTTGCATTTCCAACCACCTTTGTATTCGGATATACTTCCAGAAATTTCTGAATATTTGCTGAATGATCCGGCTCCATGTGCTGAACGATCAGGTAATCAGGTGTTGCTCCATTCAATACATCTGCAATATTCTTCAGCCACTCATCGCCAAAAGCTGCATCCACTGTATCCATAACCGCAATTTTCTCATCATTGATCACATAGGAATTGTAAGCCATGCCATTCGGCACAATATAGTGACCCTCGAATAAATCAATGTTGTGATCATTTACACCTACATATAAAATGTCATCTGTAATTCTCATATTATGCTCCTTCTCTGCCGAACTATCAGCAGTCTTTTCATTACCGCTCCCACTGATCTGTGAGCAGCACTTTTTTCGTTACTGTACACTCCCGTGTGAACAGTAACCTTTTTTCTTTTATTACTGAATAGAGTATAGCGCAAACCGCCCTCAGAATCAACGTTCATTCTCATATTCTCGTTTCTTTTTTGGAAACATGATTACTTTTCACTTCCATATCTATCGCTCCACTGTTCAACGCAGAATATGCGCATTTTGCCTTGAATCCAAAGATCAGACCATGCACTCATGAAGTTCTTCTCTCTCAATCCCCTTTTCCTGCATTACATGCTTGATCTGTTCTACCGCCTCAAGCGGTGCTGCCCAGGCAAGTCCACAACCTGCCGAGATTACTCTTGGCACCGGAATCAGTCTGCCCGGTACCTCCTCTGCCTTACACGCTTTTTCCATCGCCATCGCATCCGCAGTTGTGTGAAATGTCACCACAAGTTTTAATTCTTTCTTTCGCATTTATGAGATCTCCTGTTTTCCTTTTATCTTTCTCAAAAAATCACAGATTGCCCAGGCAATACTCATACCTGCCGCAATCCCTAGTGCATATAAAAATGTATCTCTTCCATAATTCCACGCCTGATGTAAATCCCCCTCAACAACGCTTCTCATGCAATAATAAAGTGTGCTTCCGGGAATCAGCGGAATTACTGATGTTACAAAAAATGACGTCGAAGTACTCCTGCAACTACGTGCAAGTATCTCCGCATATAAGTCGATTCCAAAAGCTGCTGCCAGTGTTGGAAAAAACACACCACCCCAGCATTCTCTGCAGATGATAAATAGCAGCCAGCCCAGAAAACCGCCAAGCGCCGCCAATGGAAGATGTTTCTTCTTCATATGAAACAATATGCCAAATGCAACCGAACCCGCTGCACCTGTAAATAATTGAACAATATACGTCATCAACCAATCCTCCCAATCAGAAATATTGCTCCGATAAATCCAAGTGCAAGCACTGCTGCAAGAAGCATTGCCTCTATAAAACGCATAACCCCAGATATCGTATCTCCAATCAATATATCACGAATTGCATTTGTTGCCATCAATCCCGGGATCAATAACATAATATCACCAATCATAATCTTATCCACGTGCAGAGCCGGAAAAAGCCTCGCCATAACACAAATAAAACATCCCGCAAGAAATGATGCCACAAATTGAAACGTCACTTCATTCATGCAATACTTTCTTATATGTCTCTGTGCTCCCCAGATTAAGATGCCTGCTAATCCGGCCAGTAATGCATCCCAAAGATTTCCTCCATAGAAAAGCGCAAAACTAAAAGCTGCCAGAATACTCCCTGCGAGTTTTCCTGTCTGTGTCGGAACAACTTTGTCAATCTGATCGAAGACTTCCCTGAGTTCTTCAGGAGACATAGGATTCTGGCAAAACTGTCTACTCAAATGATTCAATTTCTCCAGCTTCTCAAAATCATTTCCTCCGGTCTTTCGGATTCTCCTTGTCTGAGTTCGTACATTTTCTTCTGGAAATTCCATTGTAATAACAATACTCGATGTGATCACGAACACATTCATCTGTGTTGCACCGCATGCATATCCCATACGGTTCAATGTATCTTCTACACGAAATATCTCCGCCCCACTTGAAAGCAGCGCATCTCCGATATCAAGAAATACATGCAGATATTTTGTTGAAATATACATGCTGTTATCCTCACACTTTCCTTTTTTCTCAACTCTTTTATTATAACCGAAACCAGACAAATAGAAAACATTTTTCATTACTAAAATACTCCCTTTACCAAATTCACATTCAGTAAAGGGAGCAAGGCTTTTTACTATTTCATTTTACTCGATCACAACAGCAAATCCATCTTCGATTTCTTCTACTGTTGTTTTCTTTCCGTGATCCTTTGCAAATTTCTCCACATTTGTTTTCTGATGTGGTTCTGTCACAAGAACCTTTACCGGACTACTGTCACTTTTAATCGCTTCCGCTGTCAGCATCAATGGTTCCGGACAAGATAATCCTCTTGCATCTACTTCTCTCATAACTATTTTCTCCTTATTTTGCTTCGCTTCTCTTGTTTGTAAATGCGATTACAAAACATACAATAATACAAATAATTGCTGCGATCTTACCTGCTGGCGGAACAGCTCCGGCTACGATCTCACCTGTCTCAGCATTCAGTGCTGTTCCACTTGCTGCCAGACCAAAGTTATGTGCAAGTGCTCCACCTGCAAACATACCGATCACTGTTACTCCTGCATCAGATGATCCCTGACCTGCAAGTACAAGCTGACGCAGCGGGCATCCTCCTGCAAGAACTGCTGCAAATCCTACTGCATACATTCCAAGAATGCTCCACAGGTGCTGGGAGTGAGCGATCACTCCAGGTGTATTGAATGCAAGAACAAAATGTCCTGTTGCAACATTGTATACAAGCATAACTGCGAAGAATCCTACAATGATTGTGATCAGGTCAAAGTTCTTCATAAGAATGATATCACGGATACTTCCTGCGAAACACATTCTTGATTTCTGAGCAAATGCTCCGAAGAGAAGTCCACCGATCAGAGAAATAATGATTGGTGCATGCATACTTCCCGGACCTGCTGTACTGCTCTTTAAAAGATTTGTTCCGAGTGCAAGTGCAAGCACTCCGATCATAAGAAGTGGAAGCACACTTCCGCTCACTTTATTTGTCACATGTGCACGTCCAAGGCTGAAACCTTTCTTCAATTCAAACACGCCTGTAGCAATACCAAGTACAAATCCAATCAGTGCTACCCATGCATTCAGATCTCCGGCTGACATACGAATCACCATACGAAGCGGACATCCAAGGAATACAAGTGCTCCGATCACAAGAATCATTCCAAGTACAAAACGTACAATTGTGGAAGATCCGGCTGTTGCACGATATTCTTTTGTTGCAATTGAAATAATAAATGCACCGAGGACGATTCCGATGATTTCCGGTCTTGCATACTGTACCGGCTCTGCGGAATGAAGTCCAAGTGCTCCTGCTGTATCACGCACAAAACACGCAATACAGATTGCCATGTTCGCCGGGTTTCCAAAGTAAGCAAGCGTTGCTGCTACCAGACCCATTATGACACCGGCGATTCCCAGTTTCTTCTTTGAATCAAATAAATTCATTTTCTCTTCCTCTCTTTCTTTACAACTCCTTTATCGCACGAATTGCAAAATCAACTTCTTCTTCCGTATTGTAATGAGAGAAACTGAAGCGGACAGCTCCCTGTTCTACTGTACCGAGTGCTTTGTGCATCAGTGGTGCACAGTGTGCTCCCGGTCTGGTCGCAATCCCATAAACTTCATTCAATTCATCACTGACTTCAGAAGAGTCATAATCTCCCAGATTGAAAGTCACGATCGGGGCTCTTTCCTCTGCTGTAAAATCTCCATAGACTTTCACATCCGGGAGCTGAGAAATCCCATCATAAAACCTGCGCATCAGATGGAGTTCTTTCTCGCGGATCACATCAATTCCTGTACGGTTCAGATAATCAATTGCTGCGCCAAGTCCTGCAATCCCATGCCCATTAAGAGTTCCGGCCTCAAGTGCCGTCGGCATCTGGGATGGGTGATGCATGTTATAAGTATCCACGCCGCTTCCTCCGCACAGAAGCGGACGAATTTCCACACCTTCCCTAACATAAAGTCCTCCGGTCCCCTGCGGTCCAAGCAGACCTTTATGTCCTGTGAAGCACAATACATCAACCCCAAGTTCCTGCACATCAATCGGATAAACACCTGCTGTCTGAGAAGCATCCACAACAAACAAAATATGCTTCTCTGATGCAATCTGTCCTACCCGTTTCAGATCGATCATATTCCCCGTTAGATTTGAAGCATGGGTACACACAATTGCTTTTGTATTTTCCCGCACTGCATTCTCCATCTCTTCATATGACAGATTTCCCTTTTCATCACAGTTTAGAATCGTAAGCTCTACTCCCTGTTCCTGACACCAGTACAGCGGACGCAATACTGAATTATGTTCCAGTACTGTCGTGATCACATGATCCCCCGGTTGAAACAAACCTTTCAATGCAATATTGAGGCTCTCTGTAGAATTTGCAGTAAATGCAATTCTTGTCGGACTCTCTGCATGAAAAAAATCTGCAAGTTTTTCCCTTACTGCATAGATACTTCTCGAAGCATCAAGTGCAGCTTCTGTTCCGCCTCTCCCTGCATTGCCCATATGCTCGAGAGCATAGAGAATCGCCTGTTTTACTTCTTCCGGTTTCTGCAATGTGGTTGCCGCATTATCCATGTAGATCATAGGGCTTCTCTTCCTTTCTGTATGTGTTTATATCGTTTACTTTTCAGATACAAATCACTAGTTATAGTATACTTCTCTTTTCTGTTTCCGTCTAATAGGAATCCGTAATGGATCTGCCCTATTTATAGGAATTTTCTATAAATAGGGCGTGTTATTTGCTATTCATCTATCCCTGTATTTTCTTTCTTCAAATACATTCTCTTTATCATCTTTATAAAACGCTCTGCTGCCGGAAGCAACGGATATTCTGCATCATAGACAAGGTTGATCATTCTCTTTCCACCTTGACTGCCCAGTGGAAAAGCCAGAAGTGTTCCATTTTTCAATTCCTCTTCTGCCGCAAGTTTAGACAAAATCGTAACTCCCATTCCTTTACTTACAGATCTTTTGATCGTCTCCTGATTCTCCATCAATGCTGCCAGCTTCAGTTTTTTCATATCAATCCCTTGTTCTGCCAGCATTTTTACTGCTTCTTTTTTTGTTCCGGACCCTTCTTCTCTTAAAATCACCGGTTCGTCCATGATCCAATCCACCAATTTTTGTCCAACACAAAGCTTTTCAACAAATTTCTCATTTGACGGAGTAAGCACAACCAATTCGTCTTCATAAAATGGAAGATATTTACAGTTTCCTTTCTCGATCACGGTTCCTGTAAATCCAATATCAATATGATGGGAAAGAATCCTATCGATAACTCCTTCACTGTCTGTCTCAAAAAGCTTCAATTTTTCACCAGGATATTCTGCATGAAATGTAGACATTACATTTGGAAGAATATATTGCGCCGGTACGGTTGAAGCACCAATACGAAGTACATTTCCCTCCGGTTTTATTTCTTTTCCAAACCGCCCTTTTATTGTCTTTTCGATTTCAAGCATTTGTACCGCATAAGCATAAAGCTCTTTTCCATTCTCTGACAGCTCAACTCCTCTTGTATTTCTTATAAGGAAACAGGTCTTCAGCTCTTTTTCTAATGCAGACACATGTGCACTAACAGTTGGCTGCGTAAGAAATAACTGCTTTGCCGCTTCCGAAAAACTTTTTGTTTCTGCTACTTTCACAAATGCTTCCAGTTGTTTTAAGTTCATTCACTCTCCCCTTGCTTTCCTCTGATTTATTCTCTTTGTAATTTATTTCCTGCAGAACGTTCTGTCTGTGCACCTTCTTTTGCTGTAAATCCGATTCGATCTGTATATTCAAAAATCAATCTGGCATTTTTTCTGCTCGTCTGAAATACTTCTTTCACCTGACTCAGTGTAATCACCTTAGACACAGATAACATACAACTTACTTCTGTTCTGATTTTAAACGTAATCTCTGTTGTTGTATAAACACTCTCACAAACCTCTGTAATTTCGTTTTCTTCCTGCATATAATTCAGAATTTCCATCAATTCATCTTGACTTTGTATTCCACTTTTCTTTTTCGTTTTTCTTGCTGACTCAAAAAATGTTTCCAATTCCACTTTGTTCAAAAAGAAAACTTTATTCTCATCAGATTGACTGGCAAAGATTTCTCTTAATTTAGAAACTTCTTCCGTCTCTTTTACTTTATATCCCTCCGGAGAAATCAGCTCTATACTAGAATTTTCCTGTTGCAACCTTATACAACCGACATTTCCATGTTCCTCCAATCGTATAAGACATTTCTGAATTTCCCGATTCTGTTCCTTTTTCCCTTTGCTGATCTGATTGAAAAGAACTGTCTTTGGCATTCCTCTTCGATATGGATGAGCAGACAACCAGCTTTCCAATTCATCCATAATTCTCTTTTCTAAAGAAATCTGTTCCTGCAGGCTCTTTTCTTGATCTGGGATTTCCTTTGAACACTTATTTTCTTGATTCCAAAGATTGTTTTCCAACAGTTCCAGTCTTTGTAAAACCCCATCATGATATTTTCGCTCTTTTTTTTCTCCCATTTCAAAGATAATTCCTCCACCGATTGTCTCGAGTGGTGAATAAAATCGGACAATAAACCTGTCCCCTGGACAAAACGCAGCAGGTTCTTCTAACCTTAATTGGACATAGGCTGATTCCCCCGGCTCAACTTTCTCACAGGACAACGGAACTGCTCTGCACAGAACTTCTGTTGTTCCGCTATAAAAATGTAATCGAGTCTGATGTTCAATACTTCTTTTACTTTGTGGAAGAAGTGTCAGTTTTGCATTCACATAGCGGCTGACTTTCATACTTCCTTCCGGTGCAATCACATTTCCTCGATACACAAACTTCCCATCACTGCTCTGTCTTCGGTCCGTCTGAACCAGGTTCAGTGCGCTTCGCTGACCTGCTTCACAAGCTTCTGCCTCCTGCTCATGCACCTGAACTCCACGAACTCTGCACGAAGTTTGTTGTGGATAGATCATCACCCGATCTCCCGAATGAATTTTCCCGTCAAGAAGTGTTCCCGTCACAACTGTTCCGCTTCCTTTAATTGAAAATACTCTGTCCACAGGAAGTCTTGGAAATGCAGGGATTTTCCACATTTCTTTCTGCTTTTTTACACATTTCAGAATTTGACTTCTTAATTCTTCTATTCCGGCTCCTGATTTTGCTGAAACACGTACAATGTCCACATTATATTCCAGCTTATCTTCTACCTGATTATTTCTCTGACCTACTGTAAGCAACTGTTGCATTTCTTCACAAATCTGCTGTTCTACCATCTCCAGCCATTCCTCATCCACAAGGTCACATTTATTCAAAACAACAAGGATATTCTCAACACCCAGAAGGCGTAAAATTGCCAGATGTTCTCTTGTCTGTGGCATAATCCCCTCATCTGCTGCAATTACAAGAAGAACAAGGTCCATTCCTACCACACCTGCAGTCATATTAGAGATAAATTTCTCATGTCCGGGAACATCAATGATTCCGACACGCTCTCCGTCTGTCAAATCCATCCATGTAAACCCTAGATCAATTGTGATTCCACGTGCTTTCTCTTCTTTCAGACGGTCTGTATCTCTTCCCGTTAATGCCTTGATCAGTGTCGTCTTACCATGATCGATATGTCCGGCAGTTCCGATGATTACATGTCTTTCCATCTAATGCAGTCCCTTTCTTAATGCTGTTTTCTTTCTTAGTTATGCTTTCTTTCCATAACATGTCTGATCTGTGTCGCCAGATATTCGATTCCTTCTTCCGAGAAAGTTCTCATATCCAGAAGGAAACGCCCTTCCTTTATTCTTCCAATTACCGGAACTGAAAGATTTCTCATCCTGCTTTCTAATTCTTCAACGGTGATCTCAGTTGATTCCAATGCTACTCCATAACTTGGAATCTCCGTCTCAGGAAGTGCACCGCCACCAGCCTTAGAAATACATTTTTCCACTTGAATCTGAACGGACGCTCCCTCTTGATTCCATCTATCAGCACAGACTCTTGCTTTCTCTTTTATTTCCTCCGCAGGTCTTGTCAGCATTCTCAAAGTTGGAATCTTTTGAACCGCTTCTTTCTGATCCAGATAACATTTCAACACTTCTTCTATTGCTGTTAACGTAAACTTATCTGCCCGAAGAGCCCGAAGCAATGGATGATTACGCATCTGATCGATATATTCTTTCTTTCCGACGATCACTCCGGCCTGTGCTCCACCAAATAGTTTATCACCACTAAAACAAACAACATCTGCACCGGCCTTTACTTCTTCCTGTACGGTTGGTTCTTTGGATAAACCATATTCCTCCAGATTTATAAGTACACCACTGCCCAAATCTTCAATCACTGGAATTCCGCTTCGTTCCGTATGATTCTCGAAGTTTTCAGGTGGCAATTCCTGCGTGCACTCTATCAGACCAGTACTTAATTCATATAATTCTTCTGCACTTACCGATTCTGTAAACCCGACAATTCTGTAATTACTTGTGTGGACTTTCAAAAATGCTTTCGTCTTTTCACTGACTGCTGCTTTATAATCTTCTATCCTTGTACGATTGGTTGTCCCGACTTCTTTCAAAATAGCACCGCTTAATTCAAGAACTTCCGGAATACGGAATTTCCCTCCGATTTCAACAAGTTCTCCTCTGGAGACGATCACTTCTCCTCCTTTTGTCAATGCACTCAAGGCAAGAAGTACAGCTCCGGCATTGTTATTCACAACAATTGCCGCTTCTGCTCCTGTGATCTGACAAAGCAATTCTTCTGCATATCCGGTCCTGTTTCCACGTTTTCCAGCCTGTAAATCATATTCCAGACTGGAATAATTCTCTGCAACTGCTTTCAGTTTTTCCGCAATCTCATGACTAAGCGTTGCACGTCCAAGCCCGGTATGAAGGATTACTCCTGTTCCGTTATAAACTGGTTGAATCTCCTTTTTCTGTTCTTGTTCCAAAAGATGGTTTACTTCTGATTTCTTTGAACTTGATTCTATCTCATGCAGAAATTTCTGAATCATTTCTTTCGCTTCATGCTCACTGATTCCCTTTTTGATTCCTTGTGAGATTTCATTTCTCAGATTCTCCACAGAATCTCTGACTGCTCCGAGAACACGCTCATATCCTTCTTTCTCTGCCAGTCTCTGAACATTTTCTTTCTTCATCAAGTCATCTACTCGCGGAAGCAGGCGGAAGATCTGATTCTTTTCTTTCTGTAAATTTTCTCTTTTCTTATTCTGATCTAACTGTTCCAACTACTGCTGCTCCTTATTTTCTCTTTCTACAGCGAAATGCCGCAAGAAACCGTTACTGCTCACAGAGCACTGTGAACAGTAACAAGAAATCTCTTACAGCATTTCCATTTTTCCTTTTTTTAGTTGGATGAGTTTTTCCTGCCGCTCTTTGACGCAGCCTACAACTGAAACTTTCGTTTCCATTCCCACTGCCTCAAAGTCTGCTAACAGACAATCTAATTCTTCTCTTGGGACACTGACAAGAAGTCCTCCTGAAGTCTGCGGATCGCTGATCAGATCTAAATAGACCTCTTCTATATCTCCTGCATCCAGTCCTTTCGCTGCAAACTCCCGGTTCTTATATGCTCCTGCCGGAACGAGTCCCATCCTTGCATATGCAATCGCTTCTGTCATATATTCAATCTGCTCCGGATATAATTCCAGAGTCATGTCACTTGCCTCAGCCATCTCTGTACAATGTCCCAGCAATCCAAATCCCGTCACATCTGTACATGCGTGGATCGTGTGTTTCTCAATTGCTCTTTTCGCTCTCTGATTCAATGAAGCCATTACTTTCGCAGCTTCATCTGCGGCTGCTTCGGAAGCCATCTGTGCTTTCACTGTTGTATTCACAATACCACTTCCAAGCTGTTTGGTCAGAACCAGCACATCTCCCGGCTGACACCCGTAATTCTTATAAATCTTATCCGGGTGAACGAAGCCTGTTACCGAGAGTCCGTATTTCGGTTCATCATCCTGCACCGAATGACCTCCGACCAGAACGGCTCCTGCTTCTAACACCTTGTCTGCTCCGCCTCGCAAGATCTCCCCTAAGATCTCCGGATCCAGACAATTTGGAAAACATACAATATTCAATGCAACCTTCGGCTCTCCTCCCATTGCATATACATCGCTTAAGGAGTTCGCCGCTGCAATCTGTCCGAACAGATACGGATCGTCCACAACCGGTGTGAAGAAATCCAGTGTCTGTATCATGGCAGTCTCATCCGATATTTTATAAATTGCGGCATCATCTGATGTCTCAACACCGACAAGCAGACGCTCATCGGAAAATTTAGGCAGCTTACCCAGAACCTGGGCAAGGGTCTCAGGACCGATTTTGGCCGCTCAACCAGCTGTCTTTGTCATCTGTGTCAGATGAATCTCTTTGAGTCCCTTACTCATTTCGCCCACTTCCTTTCGAATACTTTTTCAAAATAATTCCCTCGATATACAAAAAAGCTGTTGCAGCAGCTTTTCCATCACATTTTTAAATTACTGTAACTGTTCCTATGTTTCTAACAAGGTTTCACAATCTTACCTGCATTATTCATAGACTCGACAATGTCATACATATTTGTAACTGTTCCTACTGCAAGCTTGTCTTTCAGTCCATAATAATCCAGACATGTCCCACAAGTCACAATCTCAACGCCCTGGCTTTCCAGATTCTTCAGATCCTCCAGAGAGTCTGATCCTTCACATGTGATCTTAGCGCCACCGTTGTAGAAGATCATCTTCTTTGGAAGCTCATCAAGTTGTGTGATTGCAAAGATGCAACCTTTAATCAGCACTTTTCCGAGCTCATCATTTCCACTTCCCATCTTGTCAGAAGAAATCACAACTACCGTATCCCCTGTCGGAACACAATCGCAAACCGCACCCGCCGGTGCTGTCTGAGTTCCTTCTCCTGCAAGCGCCTGGATTGTCACTTTATATTCATCCTCTCCAAGCTTCTCCTGTGTTACTGTTGCGCCTGTACTCTGTGCCATCTTTGTCACATTAGCCACTGCTGTCTCATTATCAACGAGAACTTCTATTGTCTCCGGAGCTGTCAAAGCATCTAATGCTTTCTTTGTCTTGATTACCGGAAGTGGGCATTTGTCTCCCATAGCATTTACTGTTACCATTCTATCGCTCTCCTTTACCTATTCGTTAAGGTATTTCAACCTCCAGGCTTCTGTTTTTCAGTATAACATTTTTACTATAGGTTATCAAACTATTCTATAGAAATTCTCTATAAATTTCCTTCTTTCTGATTCACATTTTTACGCAAAGCTTCTCCCAGCTCTGTAATACACAGTAACGTGATCACAAGCACAATTCCCGGAATCAGAATGATCCACCAGGAGTTTGTCATCAATGCCTTTTCAGAAAGCGAGAGCATGCTCCCCCAGGAAATGATTTCCATCGGAAGACCAATCCCAAGAAAGCTCAATGTTGACTCTGCTATGATTGCACTTCTGATGTTCATCACGACCATAAACATAATCGATGAAACAAAATTCGGCAGCAAATGCACACGTAAAATATGCCAGAAACTTCCACCCATACATTTTGCAGCAATCAGATATTCACTCTCACGGAGCTGTCGTACCTCGGTGCGTACTATTTTTGCGATATTCATCCAACTGGTCAGACCGATTACAACGGTGATTGCAACAACCGAGTTCTTTCCTGCCAGTGTCTGAAGAAAGATAATTAACAGAATTGAAGGAATACTCAATAAAATTTCTGTAAAACGCATCATCAGTTCATCAATCCACTCCGGTGCGATTCCACTGAAGGATCCGTAGATCACCGCAATCGTAGTCGATAACACGGTGGATATCAACCCGATAAACAGCGATATTCTACCACCGTATAAAATCATTGAAAAAATATCTCTTCCCATCGTATCCGTTCCAAAAAAGAACTCTTTATTCGGCGAAATGTTGCAGTTCTTCAGATCCATGTATGTAGGGTCTTTCGTCATAAAGAAACGACAGAAAACACAGGCAAATATGATGACTGCAAGAATACTTCCGGCAATTACAGAAGACTTGTTTTTTCCAAAATCATTCATTTTAAATGTCCTTATTCTATTTTCGGATGAACTATTATTCTTCTCAGCTTTTCTCATCTTCTCCACCTTATATTTGACTTGCCTTTCCTGTCATTTTAAGTTCTTTCATTCTTGGATCGATCCATTCACTGACAGACTGTCCGATCACATTTCCTGCAAGAACAAAAATACCGGTAAATACGCAAAGCACCATCAGCATATTATAGTCATGATATTTTGCACTTTCAAAAGAAAGCGTTCCGATTCCCGGATAGGAAAATACCATTTCCACGATATACGTCCCTTCGATCACATGCTGAAGTGAAATTGCCATCAGACTGATGAACGATGGCATAATATTTTTCACACAGTGAAAGAACAATACTCTTTTTCGTGACATTCCTTTTGCCTTTGCCAGTAAAACATAGTCTTTTCTAGTTTCTTCCAACAATCGGTTACGGATCAGATACGCATAATACCAAAGGTGGCTCAGCACAACAACTGTCAGCGGAAGAATTAGATGCGTCAATCTGCTCAACGGATTTGCCGATTGTCCGAAATCATATGCCCCACTTCCCGGAAGGAGCTTTAGATTCACACTAAAAATCAAAATCAATATAAGTGACAACCAAAATTCCGGAATACAGCTTGTGATTGTTCCCACCTTACGCAAAATCCGGTCTGGAAGCTGATTTTCATAATACACACAGAAAATTCCAAGCAAAAGTGCCAGTCCAAATGTCAGAATAAAACCAATTCCGCCAAGCAATAATGTATTGACTAAACGTCCCTCGATCACTGTAAGAACATCTTGCTTATATTTATAAGAGATTCCAAAATCCCACTGAAAAGCATTTCCAAGCCATTTCACATACTGAACAGGGATAGGTTCGTTTAATCCAAGTCGTTCCATTGCATGCTCATGTTCTTCCACCGACATTCTCTCCGCACGTTCTCCATAATAAGAAACCAGCGGATCCCCGGGTGCCAGCCGCGACATTACAAACACAAGAAGTGAGAGCACAAAAACAGATAGCAAGATCAGTCCGATTTTTTTAAGCCATTGTTTCTTCATCACTCTGTTCCTCTCCTGAAATCTCCGGAATCGGAATCGCCTCCAGAAGTTTCTTCGTATATAAATGCTGTGGATGTTCAAACACCTGCTCGGTTTCTCCTATCTCCACAAGTTTTCCATCCTTCATCACTCCGACACGGTCGCACAACAGACGCACCATTGAAAGATCATGCGCAATAAAAAGGATTGCACAGTCATGTTCTCTTTGTAAATGCCGAAACAGCTTCACCATCTGTGCCTGTGTAGTTACGTCCAGCGAAGCGATTGGTTCATCTGCGATCAAGAGCTTCGGCTTCATTGCAAATGCTCTTGCGATTGCAACTCTCTGTCTTTGTCCGCCTGACAACTCCGGTGGCCACACGTGAAGCTGTTCTTCCTGCAATTCCACTTCTTCCATCATTTCACATAAAAAATCATGTTGTTCTTTCTTGTCAGAAAATACTTTATGTATTTCCAATGGCTCTGCAAGGATCTTCTCTACCTTCATTTTCTGGTTTAAGGAAGATGTTGAATCCTGAAAGATCATCTGCCGCTCTTTTTGCAGTCTTCTCGCATTTTTCTTTTTTGCTTTTTTATCAAGAAGATTTATCCCATCATAAGAAAATGTTTCTGCTTCCGGACTTAGAATTCCCATCAGACATTTTCCAACCGTTGACTTTCCAGATCCTGACTCACCTACCAGTCCAAAAATCTCGTCTCTTCTTATCTCAAAGGACACATCTTTCACCGCTTGAAACACCCTTTTTCTATCTAAAGGATAGAAGTAGGACAAATGTGAGATTTCTACCAGTTTTTCATGCAATTCTGATTCACTTATTAATTTTGATTCATTTCTATGCATATAATAAGGATGATCATGAAGCAATTTCTTTGTATAAGAATGTTTTGGAGCTGTGAAAAGCTGTTTTGCTTCTTCCAATTCCACGATATTTCCATCCTGCATTACAGCAACCCGGTCTGCGATCTGAGCAACAACTCCGAGATCATGTGTAATAAACAGAATGCTTAAATTCAATTCTTTCTGTAATTTTTTCAACAGTTTCAGAATCTCTGCCTGAATTGTCACATCCAGCGCTGTTGTCGGTTCATCCGCAATTAAAAGCTTTGGATTTGAGGCAAGTGCTGTTGCAAGCACACATCTCTGACGCATTCCACCTGAAAAATGATACGGATATAGATCATAACGCTGCTCTGCGTCTTTGATCCCAACGAGCTTCATCAGTTCGATTGCCCGCTCTTTTGCTGATTTCTTCTTATTTTCTCTTTTCTTCTGATTTAAAGCTTTTTCATGCAGCAAAATAGCCTCTTCCATCTGACTTCCAACTGTCATCATCGGGTTTAACGTACTCTGTGGATCCTGAAAGACCATCGCGATTCCCTGTCCTCGGATCTGCTGCATCTCTTTTTCATTATATCCGATCAGGTTCTGATCTTTATATTGAATGGCTTCGCCTGTCACAGACGCACTCTTGGGCAGTAATTTCAAAATTGATCGGCACAGTACAGTCTTTCCACATCCTGACTCTCCAACAAGAGCAAGGACCTCCCCTTGTCTTAACGACAAGGAGACGTCCTTTACTACTTGTTTCTTTCCATCTGAAGTTTGAAATTCAACTGACAAATGCTTCACTGCCAGTATTTCTTCTATTTTCATTCGATTGTCCAATCCTCTACATTCCAGAAAATTCCAACACCATGATGGCCAAGAACTGTATCCTTTGTAATTCCCTGGATTTTCTTATTCGTCACATAATCTACATCGCAATAACAGAAGAATGTATATGCCGGATCTTCTGCAAGTGCAACCTGGAACTTCGCATATGCTTCTTTTCGCTCATTCTCATCACTTGTCTGTCTTGCCTGTGTCAGATAAGCATCCACCTGCTCATTGGAATATCCACTGTAATTACTTCCTTTATCTGTACCAAACACTTTATATGTATGGTCATCAGCATCAAATGGGCTTCCCCATCCGATCAAAAATGCTTCCTGATTTGCCCAGTCGATTTCTGACTGAACCTGTGCTTTTGCATCAACTCCAACTTCTTTCAGCTGCTGACATGCGATAGCCGCAAGATCTGCGCGCACCTGATCACCTTCCATCACATTGATTGTAAAAGAAAGCTTCTCTCCGTTTCTCTCATAGATTCCGTCATCTCCCAATGTCCATCCAGCCGCTTCTAACACTTCTTTTGCTTTCGCCGGATCATAAGAGTATTTCTCTACATCTTCATTATTATATTTATTTCTCTGAAGCGGACCATAAGCTACAATTCCTTCTCCCAGAAGAACACTGTCTACCATCTTCTGACGATCGATTGCATAGCTGATTGCCGGAATTGCATCTTTGTTTCTCTGCCAGAACTCATTATTAAAGTTATAAAGGATACCTCTGTAATCTGCTGTCTTCATATCATATACTGTAAAAGTATCATCATCTGTGAAATTCTGTGCATCCTTCGGTGTCACCTTTGCCAGATTGATCTCACCAGATTTTAACTGAAGTGCCTTTGCATTATCATCCGGTACAATCTTAAACACGATTGTATCAATCTTCGGAGCTCCTTTATAATAATCCTCATTCTTTACAAGTGTAATACTCTGTCCTTCATCCCACTCCTGAATCTTATACGGACCCGTTCCGATTGGATTATGGAAATATTCATCTGTCTGCATATCCTTGCCTTCCAGTAAGTGTTTCGGAAGGATACCAATTGTCATATAGTCGAGAAATGCCACATTCTTATCCCGAAGTGTAAAAGAAATCGTCTTATCATCGATCACATTGATTGCTGTAACATCCTCGTAATTAGAAGCAATCTCTGATTCATTGTCCGGATCCATGATTGCTTTGATCGTAAACTCAACATCACCTGCTGTAAATTTCTCTCCATCATGCCAATTTACATCATCCCTAAGATGGAATGTATAAGTATTTGTCGCGTCATCCAACTCCCAGGATTCTGCCAGTCCCGGTACTACCTCATTATTCTCATCATGTGCTGTCAGACCGTCAAACAGAAGCAGATTAATCTCTCCATGCTCATCAATAGCCGGGTTAATCCTTGTGTAATCATTACTTCCATAGATTAATGTAGACCCGCTTTGTGTAGTCTTATTATTTACATTGTCTGATTTGCTTCCACAGCCTGTAAGTACACCACCTGCCAACATGCATACAGCTAATGTTGTTGCAAGCACTCGTGATAATTTTCTTCGTTTCATCGTTTTCTCCTCACGCTGTCTATTTTCTTTCAATGCAATTTATTGTATAAGAAATAGAATAAATCCACAAGCCAGGTAGGGGGATATAGAATCTCTTAATCACTCAAAAAGAGAGGACTTCGTCAAAAAAGTCCTCTCATCTCTCACGAATCTTTCCGTGTTACTGTTTTCTGAATTTCACCATTCTTGATTTCTGTTCCACTTCTTGATTCTTTTTTATTATCTTTTTCTTTTTTTCAGTACAACAACAATTGCTGCCATTGAAAGAATAACACCTGCTGCCGCCGGAATGATCGGTGTAACATCACCTGTCTTAGTTGCTTTTCCGTTTGTTCCGCTCACTGTGTTTCCGCCATTCTGCTTACCTGCTGTTGTCGCCTGATGTTTGCCATCAGAACCTGATCCATTATTCTTGTCAGATCCTGTAGCACCGTCTCCGTTTCCACTTCCCGGTTTTGATGGGTTCGACGGTTTTGATGGGTCGGATGGTTTTGATGCATTATCTTTCTCATCATTCAAAGCTTTCATTGCGTTCTGCAGATCAAGAACTGCTGCGTCAACGATTGGCTGTTCGTAAACAGAAAGTTCCTCGTTTGCCATAACTGCTTCTGCTTTAGCAAGAGCCGCATTGAACAGTGCAACATTTTCTGCGCTGTATCCGGTCAGATCCATTGCTTTTGCTTTTCCAATGATCTCTTCCAGTACGGACTTGTCTGCTTTGTAACGAAGTGCTGTCATTGCTGATGTAAGAACTTCTTTTGCCTTGTCTACGTCTTCCTGTGTTGCGGACACATCTTCAAGTACTTTCTTCGCTGCATCAAGTGCTGCTTCGAATGTATTCCATCCTGCGCTGAGATAATTCTCTTTCTTATAATCAGCTGTGGAATCTACCAGTACCTGAAGAGATGTCTTATCTCCCTTCTTGATCAATGCATCTGCTGCACGAAGAAGCTGCTGATCTGCCTCTACAACATCTGCCTCCATTGCATCACCATCTTCAATCACTGCTTTTGCATTCTCAAGTGCTTCTACAAATGCATCTTTTTCTTCTCCATCAATATACTGATCAAGATCTAATGCACTGTATAATGTATAATGATTCTGCAGATTTGTCTTATCTCCTGCTTTAAATCCAAGTTTCTTGATTTCTTCAATCAATGCATCTCTCGTGCCATCAATTGTGCTCTGACTGGACTGGATATTTGCACTGACTGATTTCGCATAAGCAAATACCTTGTTAAAGCTCTCCTGTACACTCTCGATTGCTTCATCTACTTCTCCATTGTCCACACATTTCTGTGCTACAGAGATTACCTGATCTAAAAGACTCTTATCTGTTGTTACTTTGTCGCTCAGGTTAAACAGTCTGAATGCATCAATACCAACATTACCGTAGAAGAAATAGTACGGTGCCGGCTTATTAAGGTTAAGTCTTACTTTTTCCGCCTCAAATTCGTCAAATGAAAATACCTTGGACTGTGCGCCTAACTCCTCTCCCTTAACTACTGCAATCCACTCAGTTCCATTCCAGTACTCAATGTCCAAATCATCAATACCGTAGTATCCTGGCCAGAACCAGTCTAATGCAACTTCCGCTGCATTTACCTTTACCGGATCATCAAAAGTAACTTCAAGTGATGTCGGGAACACTGATGGATACCATGCTTCATTATTCTTTCCGTCTAATGCCTTTGCAACGTTTGCGCTGTCGCCGGATGTTCCGTTATCTGTAACAGAGCTATAATCCTGTTCCAGACTTTCTGCTGTACCTAATGCAACTTCATTTACATAGTCCGCTGTAAATACAGCACTCATCTGGCGTCTTCCAAGGAATAATGCAGCTTTTACTGTTTCTTTTGATTTTGTGAGTGCAAATGGTTTTGTGTACTCATCAGAGAACCACATTGGATCATTTCCATCTGTTGTATATCTGATCTGGAGATCATCAAACTCGCTGGAAATCGTAACTTTATCTTCCGCTCCGAGCATTTCCTTATCCGTTGGTTTAATTGTTACTATCAATTTATCCCAAATTCCAAGAAGTGCATCTTTCGCCTTATCAACACTCTTCTTCATCAGATTCAGCTCGGTAACTGTGCATTCTTTGTCTTGCAGAAGTTCTATTGCTGCATCTAACTGGTTGTCCAGATCTGCTGCTGTATTAACATAGCTTGCCCAATCTTCGTTTACATCTCTTCCTTCATATACTTCTTCTGCTTCACTGCAGGAATCTCTTAATTCGATTGCTGCTTCTCCAACCTTGATTGCTTTGAGAAGGATCTGTGTATTATCATAATACTCATCTGATTTCTCTTCTTCTACAACCTTCTCTGCTGCCTGGATTAGTTCCACAAGATGTGCTTTCTGTACATCAAGAACTTTACCTCCCATTTTATCCAGAAGATCTTTCGCCTGATTGATTACGCCCTGAAGTTTCTCAGGAGTTGAGTTGAAGTCGATTGTGTAAGTTTCTCCCGCCTCTGTCGGGAAGGAAATCTTGTTGTCTGTGATAGCTGTTGTCTCTACTTTTGTTCCATCAGATTTCTTTACTGCATAAGCTGCGATATTCTCATATTCACCTGTAAATGTATTTCCATTTCTTGATTTAATCTCGAAACGATCTGCTTTACCTTCCGACCAGTTCATATCGATTTCAAAGTTGCCTCTTGCAACGATACCTTCTACATGACCTGTATTCCACTGCTCCGGAACTGCCGGCAGGAACTGTACATAACCAAGCTGGCTCTGAAGAAGCATCTCATTTACACCTGCTGTATAACCGAAGTTACCATCGATCTGGAAGATCGGGTATCCTTTGTAGTTTGCTCCACCACCATGTGATGAAAGAAGATTTGTCAGGAATCCTGAATTTCCGCCACCAACTGCGGACTGTACGATCTGGAATGCCTCTTTAGAGTGTCCTGTACGTGCCCAAAGATTCAGTTTGTGTGCTTTTGACCAACCTGTTGCATCCAGTCCTCTTTCGTTCAGGGATACGATTGCTGCATCCATGAATTCCGGATTGTCTTTGCTGATCATATTACATGGATATAATGCCATCAGATGTGACAGATGACGGTGCGGTGGCTGTACTCCTCCACTCTGTGCTCCAAGGCTCTGTCTCCACTGTGGGATATCAATCTCACCAAGGTCTCCTGCCTGTGCTTTTCCGAAATGTGTTTCTTCATACCACTCTTTTACCTGTCCGTCGTCACCAACTAATACAGGATCAAGTTTAGACTGTTTTTCTTTCCACTCTGCAACCAGATCTGCATCAACGCCTAATGTCTCTGCTGCCTGGATCGTATTCTCAAAGTGCTGCCAGATAAACTGCTGGTCATATGATGCACCATTTACGATCGGTCCATTCTCCGGTGAGTAAGAAGGAGCTGATACATAACGCTGCTGATACTCACTCCAGTAAAGAGCCTCATTCCAGAAGTTTGCAACTTCTTTCAGAGATGGATACAGTTCGTTTTTCAGGTAATCTGTATCTTCTGTATACAGATAATACTCGTATGCATTCAGAAGTGCCCATGCAGAACCGATTGGATTCCATCCGGCTGCGTTGTTCTTCTGTCCAAGTGCTGAGAACATATATGGTGTACTGAAGCATCCCACGAGCCATCCGTTCTCTTCACCCTCGTTGCTCTTAATACCAAATGCTGCTGCAGCTGCATAACGTCCTGCTTTTTTCAGAACATTCAGGTAATCATTGTATGCTGTCTGACATTCTGCAAGGTTACTTGCTAGTGTCGGCCAGTAGTTCATCTGAACATTGATATTGAAGTGGTAATCTCCACCCCACTCGAAGGATCCTTCTCCCCAAACACCCTGAAGGTTTGTCGGAAGAGCGCCTTCTCTTGATCCGGCGATTGTCAGATAACGTCCAAACTGGTAACAGATTACTTCCAAAGCTCTCTGCTCTGCTGTAGTCGGAACCTCGCCTCCATTGTTCTCTACCATATTACGGTACTTCTGGATCAATTCATCTGTAGGAATCTGTGGAATTTCTTCATCAAACCCTAATTCCATACGTGAGAACAATGCAGAGTGATCTGCTACATGATCTGCTTTCAGTGTTTCATATCCTTTTTTAGATGCTGCCTTGATTCTTTCTGTAACTGCATCATGTGGATCTTCTCCACGGAAATTTGGAAGCTCCATCTTATAATCTGTGCCACAAGCAAAGATCAATGTAACTGCATCTGCATCAGATACACTGATTGCTGGAGTTGCTCCACTTGTATCAGTCGAGATGCTTCCTCCTTCATTTACAACTTTCAGCTGTGCTTCTACTTTCAAACCGTTTCCGCCTAATGCATCACGCATTGTGATTGTATCGCCGTCAACTGTATTTGTATAAGCACTTCCTCCAATCAGATTCTCCAGATTTGTCTTAAAGCTGACTTTTCCCTTTTGGTCTGCACTCAGACGTACTGCCATAACATTGTCTGGATAACTGTTAAAGTATTCTCTTGTGTAATGAACACCTTCATAATCATAGTTTACTGTTGCCAGAGCTGTACGCATATCCAGATCTCTGACATAATTAGATACCTTCGAGGAATCCTGGTTATTAGAAATATACAGGTTTGCATAATCTGTCGGTGCGTCATATCCTGTCAGATTACCCATAAGCTTATTCAGCTCATCCATTGCTTCACCTTTTGTATTGGTTCCACTTGCCTGATAGGAATCTTCATCAAATCCAAAAACATAGGTTGATTTATCATCCAATCTCTCACGGATCGCATTCAAATCATCTTTGATCTTCTGAAGATCCTCTTCTGTCTCAGTCGGATTTGTTGTACCATACGTATAATTAGAACTATTTGTCGGTCCACCTTCCCAGACAGTTTTTTCATTGATATGGATCTTGTCTTTATTAACCCCACCAAAAACAAGACCTCCCATATAACCATTTCCAATTGCCAGTGACTGTGTCTGCCAATCTGTCGCTGGTTCATCATACCAGACTCTTAAAAGATTATCGTTCTTTGCAGATTCTTCCGCTACTGCCACTTCTGGTTCTTCTGCAAAAACGTTTGTCGGAACTAATGAAACAGCCATTGCCACTGCTGTTGTAATTCCAACAATTTTTTTAAACTTCTTCCTCATTCTTTTACCTCCTGGTTACTTAAATGAACAGTTTTCCTTTTCTGTTCCTATGTTGTTTTCACAGTTTCCTGTGTATTTCAACTTTACAGACATTACTGCCTGCAGAAACCTCCTTTCCATTCTTTATATTTCAACAGCTCTTATAACCTCTGTTGTTTGCGTTAGTTGCATAACATATATCACCCACATTGTTTATTTATACAGTTCACAGAATATACACTTTTTCATCACATTTCAAACATATATTTTTTACATTTGACCGTCTAAAAATCATATCATAGTCGTTGAATAAAATCTTGGACGAAATAGGACAAAAAATATAATAATTTTCACTTTTTCGTAAAATTGCATATTTTTTTCTTTATTTAACTTATACTTTTGTTCATTTTTGTTTTAATTTCTTTTTCGTTTCTTATGCCTTTTGTCTTATTTGCTAATATGTGAAAGTTTCTACGGTATTTTTATAAGTCAATTTGTATATTTATGCGCTCAAAAAAGCCCTGATGATTTTTTTAATCCTCAGAGCTTTGAATTCTTTATTCTGTTTTTAACTTTCTTTTCCTTCCCCCGCAAAATATTCTTTCACAAGCTTTACAACTACACCTGACAATAAGAACACTGCAATCAGGTTCGGGATTGCCATCAGACCATTGAATGTCTCGGCAATATTCCACATCAATCCAAGTTCCATTGTAGCACCTACAATTGCAACGAGTGCATAGAGTACCATGAATGGCTTATTCGCTTTTGTTCCCAAAAGAAATTCCACACATCTTGTTCCATACAGTCCCCATCCGATAATCGTAGAAAATGCGAAACAGCACATTGCAACCGCTGTAAAGATAGATACCCAGTTTCCATAAGTGGATGTAAATCCAAGAATAGTAAGTTCTGCTCCTGCTGCCTCTCCATATCCAACCGGAACACCGCTGCACAGAATAACGAGTGCTGTCAATGTACAGATTACAATGGTATCAACAAATACTTCGAAGATTCCGAAAAATCCCTGTTTCACAGGTTTTTTTGTATCAGCACATGCATGCGCGATAGAACCTGTACCAAGTCCTGCCTCATTAGAGAAGATTCCTCTGGAAACACCTTTCTTCATACTCATAAAGAAAGATCCCACGGCGCCTCCGGTCACAGATGCCGGTGAAAATGCGCCTTCGAAAATGGATCCAAATACGCTCGGAATGTTCTGGAAATTCAGAACAACAACGCCAAGTGCCAGAATCACATAAATTGCTGCCATAAATGGGACAAGCTTTTCTGTAACCTGTCCAATTCTCTTAATTCCTCCAAGAAGGATCATGCCGATCAGGATAGCAAGTACAATTCCGATAATCAGATTTAATGTTCCAACAGAATCCTTTTCTATGATTCCATAATTAAAAAGTGCAGAATCGATTGCTGTTGTAATTGTATTCACCTGTGTTGCATTTCCCGTTCCAAATACAGTCAGAACTCCGAATGCAGCGAACAGATAAGCCAGCCAGTGCCAATGCTTTTTCAGACCATTTTTGATATAATACATCGGTCCACCAACACGATCTCCTTCCGCATTCGTCTCATGGAAATGAACTGCAAGAGTAACTTCTGAAAACTTTGTACACATTCCAAGAAGTGCTGAGATCCACATCCAGAACACTGCGCCCGGCCCTCCGATTGCGATAGCACCGGCAACCCCGGCGATATTTCCGGTTCCGACAGTTGCCGCCAATGCGGTACAAACTGCCTGGAATGGAGTCAGTGCACCGTCAGATGCATCTCTTTTGCGGAGCATCCTTCCGATCGTCACTTTCATCGCATACGGAAATTTTCTGATCTGAAGGAAGCCGGTCCGGATACTTAAGTAAAGCCCGACTCCAATAATGCAGATCATAGCCGGAACGCCCCAGATAAAGTTATTCACAGCACTATTTACTGATTCTATCGTAGATAACATACTTCTTCAATTCCTTTCTTTTATGATATTATTACGCCGACTGTTCATCACATTAAATCGATAAATCATTAAAATAACTTTTAGATTATACCATAAAAGTAGGGAAATGTATAGAATTATTCCAATACTTCTTTTGAATCAAACTGATCCATAAACTCCGCATACTTTGCTGAATTTTCAAATACCGGCTTATAATTTTTAACAAGCTCTCTGCTTCTTGCTGCTTTTTCTTTCAAAAGTCCATAGGCTCCAAGTGCAAACATCTTCGCAGTGACAATATAAGCTTCTTCCTCATCCGTCACTTCAAATTCTACCTGATGGAGTCCACCCTTTACACCACCTGTATTAAATGTATATACAGGCATTAAGTGCTGGACATCACCGACATCTGTTGATCCTCCCGTATGTCCTGATGCCTCGATCACATTTGTTTCCGGTGCAGAAAGTTCTGCTGCTCTTTTTAATTCTGGGAGTGCTTCTTCCGCAAGTGTCGGAAGGTATCCCGGAAGTGTTGTGATTTCAACCTTCGCTCCCATTGCAACAGCTCCTGCCTGGAAGGATCGGTCTGTTTTCTTCGCTGCATCGGTAAATGCTTCAATTGTTTTTGCTCTTACCAGTGTCTCTACTACAACTTCATCAGGCACTACATTTACCAGGTTGCCCCCCTTTGTAATGATCGGATGGACACGGACACAATCTTCATCACGGAATGTCTCTCGATTCAGACCGAGTGCCTGCAGACCAAGTGACGCCGCCGACAGAGCATTTACACCTTGTTCCGGTGTTCCTGCCGCATGGGCTGCCTTACCTAAACAACGGATCACTTTAGATACAAATCTATTTCCGGTTCCACTTCCTACTATGATGTCATTTCCCGGTGCAATGTGATGTGTAATGCAAAGATCAATATCATCAAATGCGCCGATACGAAGCAGCTCACATTTTCCACCGCCATATTTTATTTTTCCCTGTGCGCGCAGCTCATTCTTGAATCCAATCTCACCATACTCTTCCGCCGGTGTTGCGAAAAATACAACCTGCCCATCCAGTTTTTCCGCAATCTCCGGAACTGTAAGAGCCAGTGCTGCGCCAAAGATTCCTGCCATCTGTGCATGATGTCCACAGCAATGTGCCGCATCTGTCTCTGGATTCGCATGCGCATGCTCCGGAATCCTAAGTGCATCAAGCTCTCCAAGAAGTGCAAGGCTTGCTGTATCTTTCTTTTCTTCATTTAAATACGCTTTTGTTCCTGTAATTGCAAGTCCTGTCTCTGTGCGCAGACCTAATTCTTTCATCTTCTTTATGAATTTTTCTGCTGTATTGAATTCTTTATATCCAAGTTCTCCATGATCGTATATATCTCTGGCAAATTCAATGATCTCATCTCTGTGCTGATCGATTGCTTCCAGGATTAATTTTTCTGTCTGATCCATCTTTTAATCACTGCCTTTCCTGATTATTTAAGTTCATCCGGGATCCACCATAATCCATCATTGTTTTCTTCCATATACTTTTTAAACTCGTCTGAATGATATGCATCCACGATTGCCTTCGCCCAGGCAGCATCTTTATTCTCTTCTTTTACTACGACCTGAAGTACGAGATAATCCTGAATATCCTCGTTAGCCAGTGCTGTAGAAGCGTCAATCCCTGCATTGTATACGACACTTCCTGTGATTGCAATATAGTCAAAATCAGATTCTGCTGCAGGAATTGTCATGCTGTTCATTTCTGTAAATTCGATATTGTGCGGATTCTCTACAATATCATCCTGTGTAACTGTGGATGGATCAGCATTCTCGTCAAGCTTGATCCAGCCGATTTTCTGAAGCATCAGATAGCAGCGTGCTGTGTTGGACGCATCATTTGGAACAGCAACCTTTGCACCATCCGGAATCTCATCTACAGAATCATATTTATCTGAATAAACTCCTGCCGGAACTGTCGGGATTGGGCTGATTGCAACCAGATCTGCATTGTAACTTTTATTAAAATTATCCATGTATGCTGTATGCTGTTCTACATTGACATCTACATCTCCGTCATTCAGTGCAACATCTGCTGTCTGAAGGTCTGAAAGGTCAACAGCTTTCAGTGTATATCCTTCTTTCTCAAGAATTGGAACAATTGCATCTTCGAAAAGTTCTGTATATGGTCCCTGGGATTTTCCATAGACGATTTCCTTTTTCTCTGATGTATCCGCGTCACTTTTCTTCGTATCTCCTGAACCTGAATTTCCGCATGCCGCCAGGCTGAATGCTGTTGTCGCTACTAATAATCCTGCAATAATTTTCTTGATTTTCATAATATAATTCTCCTCGTTCTTTCTTAATCAATTATCTATGTTGTCTGAGTTTTCTTGAAATTATATTTCCTGCCAGCTGAAGAATCTGTACAAATACAACCAATACAACCACTGTAAAGATCATCAATGGCGTATTCATTCTCTGATAACCATACGTCAATGCCAAATCTCCGACACCGCCTCCACCTACATATCCGGCCATTGCTGATGCCCCAAGCAGCCCGATCGTACCTGTTGTCAAAGCAAGTACAATGGATCCAAGTGTCTCCGGAAGCAGAAAATACCGAATCGTCTGCCAGGTAGATGCCCCCATTGCTTCAGCCGCTTCCAGAATACCCGGATTAATCTCCAGTAAGCTATTTTCCATCAAGCGTGCAAGATATGGACTGATATAAATAACAAGCGGGACAAGTGATGCTGTACTTCCGATGGTCGTTCCAACAATTGCCCTTGTCAACGGCATGATCGCTACCAGTAAGATCACAAACGGAATACTTCTTACTATATTAATATAGATACTTACAATATTGTAAAGGATCAGATTCTCTATCATTCCTCCCTTACGGCAAAGTACAAGGATCAGTGCCAAAATAATTCCTATGATTGTTCCAATGATCAGTGACCACGCAACCATATATAATGTCTGTCCCCCACTGGTCAATAACTTTTCCAGTGATACTCCAAAATACTCTTGTTCCATTAAATCGCCTCCACTCTTTCTCTGATGACTCCATTCCCATCAATCTGTTTCTCAGCTTCTAGTATTTTCTCTTCTGCTCCGATCAACTGCAAAATGAACACACACATTACATTTTCCTGCAATTCTTGCACAGTCGCTCCTAAAATATTTACTACAATTCCATCCACATGACAGATATCCGAAATTACCGGACGTTTTACACTGCTTCCGATAAACTTAAGCCTCTCTACCCGGAAATGTTCTTTCTGTTCTTTCACAAGACTAATAATACTTTCCGGAATCTGATCATTTACTACAGTCTGAACGAATCTTCTTGTAACAGGTGTCTGTGGCTTTCCGAATACATCAAGCACACTTCCGGCCTCTACTACTTGTCCGTTCTCCATAACTGCTACTTTATTACAGATCATCTGAACGACCTGCATCTGATGTGTGATCAGAAGGATTGTAACTCCCATCTCCCGGTTGATCTTCTTAAGCAGTTTCAGAATGGATTCTGTAGTTTGTGGATCCAGTGCACTTGTTGCCTCGTCACAGAGCAGGATGTCCGGTGTTGTTGTCAGTGCCCTTGCGATTCCCACTCTCTGTTTCTGTCCTCCCGAAAGCTGGCTTACATAAACATCTTTCTTATCTTCCAGTTCTACAAACCGGAGTACTTCTTTTACTTTCTTATCAATCTCTTCCTTTGGTGCCTTTTCAAGAATCAATGGCAATGCAATGTTGTGATACACTGTTTTTGATTCAAGAAGATTAAATTGCTGAAAAACCATTCCGATTTTTCTTCTAAGCTTGCGAAGCTGCGTTTTTTTCAGATTCCCAAGATTTTCTCCCTGGACTATAACATTTCCCGTATCCGGTGTCTCTAATCCATTTACCAACCGGATCAAAGTTGATTTACCTGCTCCGGAAAATCCGATAATTCCGTAGATGTCACCTTTCTCTACATGAATGCTGACATCCTGCAGCGCATGTACTGTACCGTATTTCCCGGAAAATGTTTTGTTTGCATGTTCTACTTTTATCATACTCATCACTCCATCTATCATTTGATGTAACGCTGTTACTTTTTCGCATCTCAGATTCGATAGGCGTATGATACACCTATTAACCTACTACGTCAATAGGTATTATATGATTTCGTCGCTTTGTTTTATATTCCTACCATTTTAGTGGGTTGTTAGTGCATTTTTTCCAGTATTTTTTCAATAATTTCTCAATCACAAAATTTTCATTGCATTACCATAGGACTTTCTATTATAATAGAAATGTTATAGACGATATAAAACGAAACAATTTCAAAAATGTATCGTTTTTTGAGATTGTCTCTGTATGATTACAAGTATTTTTTGTAGAAAGGATTAACTAATTCATGTGGATTGCAGATAATTGGAAAGATTACGAAATTCTTGACTGCTCAGGTGGCGAAAAGCTTGAGCGTTGGGGAAATTATCTTCTTGTCCGTCCGGACCCGCAGGTCATCTGGGATACTCCTAAGAAGAACCGCGGTTGGAAAGAGATGAACGGACATTATCACCGTAGCAAAAAGGGTGGCGGTGAATGGGAGTTTTTTAGTCTCCCACAGCAGTGGCAGATCCATTACGGTTCTCTCACATTTAATTTAAAACCATTTAGTTTCAAGCACACAGGACTCTTCCCTGAGCAGGCAACTAACTGGGACTGGTTCTCTGAGAAGATTAAGAATGCTGGACGTCCGGTCAAGGTGCTGAACCTTTTTGCTTATACCGGAGGTGCTACACTTGCAGCGGCAGCTGCCGGAGCGCAGGTTACTCATGTAGATGCATCTAAGGGTATGGTGACATGGGCAAAGGAGAATGCGGTTTCTTCCGGTCTGGGAGATGCACCGATCCGCTGGCTTGTCGATGACTGTGTGAAGTTCGTTGAGCGCGAGATCCGCCGTGGCAACACTTATGATGCAATCATTATGGATCCACCGTCATATGGGCGTGGACCAAAAGGCGAGATCTGGAAGATTGAAGATATGATCCATCCACTCATCAAGCTTTGTACAAAGATTCTTTCCAAGGATGCACTGTTCTTCCTTGTGAATTCTTATACAACAGGACTTGCTCCTGCCGTACTTACCTACATGATCTCAACTGAATTAAAACCTTGGAACGGACATGTAGATTCTCAGGAGATCGGACTTCCTGTTACAGATTCAGGATTGGTTCTTCCATGTGGTGCTTCCGGTCGTTGGGAACGTGACTAGCAGAATCCCAATTATAATTCGTTTGTTACTGGCTTCAAATTTCTGAGTCAGTGGCTATAAATTGTACCTGTGCAAAACGTTACTGCTCACAGTAACTTCTAAACAGCTACAGCAATATTCTAAACAGCAGAAAAGACCAGAGATTCTTGTTTCAATTTGTAAAACAAGCCTCTGGTCTTTTCATTTATTTATGCTGTTCTTGAACTCTCCTGACAGATTTCTTCAAACTCTTTTAATTTCTGTCTTGCCTGCGGACTTAAGTTTCTTGGCACTTCAATCTGAATCGTTACATACTGGTCTCCGTGAACGGATGAATCTTTCATCGAAACAATTCCCTTACCTCTCAGACGAATTTTAGAACCCGATTGTGTTCCCTCTTTAATCTTACACATAACATCTCCATACAGTGTATGGACCAATGCCTCACCTCCGAAAACAGCTGTTGTATACGGAACAGATACGGTTGTATATACATCCATACCTTTCCGCTCATATCCAGGTTTCGGAGCAACTGTTACTTTCAACAGAAGATCTCCGGCTTCACCACCACCGGTTCCCGGCATTCCCTTTCCTCTTAAACGGATTGACTTTCCGCTATCAATACCTGCCGGAATATGAACCTTCAGTGACTGTCCCGGTTGTCCTGGATTTTCCGGATTACTCAGAGTAATAACCTTATCTCCACCAAATGCAGCCTCGTCAAATCCTACAGTGATACCTGCCTTGATATCAGAACCTTTTGATTTAAAGCTTTCACCTCCAAATCCTCCTGTAAATCCTGATGTCCTTCTGCTGCGACCTGAAGCACTTCCTCCATGGAACATATTTCCGAAAATGTCACCAAACATGTCATCCATGTCGCCACCTTCAAAATGATACTCCTGATATCCACTTCCCGGTCCACCATAACTACGGTAAGTACCGCCTTTGAATCCGCCGTTTCCGCCGAATCCTCCAAAGCCACCTGTACCGGCATTTCCATATCCGGAACCTGCAGCACCGCTCTGATCAAATGCAGCATGACCGAACTGGTCATACAGTTTCTTCTTCTCCGGATCACTCAGTACAGAGTACGCCTCCGTCACTTCTTTGAATTTCTTCTCCGCTTCTTTATCCCCAGGATTCGTGTCCGGATGATACTTCTTTGCCAGCTTACGATATGCTCTCTTTATTTCTTTATCCTCTGCGCCCTTTGACAGCCCAAGCACTTCATAATAATCTCGTTTCATTCTTTCCACATCCTTCCGAATCTCTTATTGTTTTGAACATATATAGTTTATTATTTCTCTGTGTTCTACTTGTAATATAGCAGACATTTTCCAGACTGTCAATATATCAATCTTAATTTCAATATTAGGTCAATAAATATATCTGTTCCATTTACAGGAATCCTAACAGACAAATCAAATTTTATTTTAACAACTCTCGCAGCACCTGGTTCACCATTCCAGGGTTTGCTTTCCCCTTCATGGCGCGCATTGTCTGTCCAAGCAGTGCTCCGATTGCTTTCTCTTTACCGCCTTTGAAGTCTGCGACTGCCTGTGGGTTGTCTGCGATCACTTTGGCAGCTGTCTCACGGAGTGCACCTTCATCGTTCACCATCTTAAGCCCGTGTTCTTCGACATATTTCTCAGGATCTATATCCTCATGGAAAATCTGCTTGAATACATCTTTTGCCACAGAACTGTTAATGGTTCCTGCCTCCGCAAGATCAATTAATTTTGCCAGGTTCTCCGGAGAGAATGTTAAATCTTCCGGCTCCATTCCATTGTCTTTCATCAGACGGAAGGTCTCTCCGATCAGCCAGTTTGCAACTTTCTTCGGTTTCTCACAGATTGCTGTTGTTGCCTCAAAAAGATCGGCCATTTTCTTAGAACCTGTGATGATCTCTGCGTCATACTGCGGAATATCAAACTGTTCCTTGTAACGCTCCAGCTTCTCCGTACGAAGTTCCGGCTGCTGAGATTTGATTTTCTCGATCCATTCATCACTGATCACGATCGGAACAAGGTCCGGTTCCGGGAAATAACGATAATCCTGTGCATCCTCTTTGGAACGCATTGCATAAGAATGCTCTTTGTTGTCATCCCAGCGTCTTGTCTCCTGTACAACCTGTTTTCCTTCTTCGATCAACTCAATCTGTCTCTGACGCTCGCCTTCAATTGCATGTGCGATTGCCTTAAATGAGTTCAGGTTCTTCATCTCTGTTCTTGTACCAAACTGATCGGATCCGACTTCACGGACAGACAGGTTGACATCTGCACGCATAGAACCTTCCTGAAGCTTACAATCAGATGCTCCTAAATACTGCACGATCATACGCAGTTTTTCAAGATAAGCAATAACTTCTTCTGCGGAACGCATATCCGGTTCAGATACGATCTCTACAAGTGGCACACCGCTTCGGTTATAATCGACAAGTGACGTATCATCCCACTCATCATGAACCAGCTTACCTGCATCTTCTTCCATATGCATCTCGTGGATTCTTACTTTCTTCTTTCCTGAACCACTCTCGATCTCTACATATCCATCTCTGGCAATCGGGAGATACAGCTGGGAAATCTGATAGTTTTGCGGGTTATCTGGGTAGAAATAGTTTTTACGGTCAAATTTGCACACTTGTGTAATCTTACAGTTTGTTGCAAGACCAATCGCCATAGCATATTCTACAACTTGTTTATTCAACACCGGAAGCGATCCCGGCATACCGGTACATACCGGACAAGTATGTGTATTCGGTGCGCCACCGAATTCTGTGCTGCATCCACAGAAGATCTTTGTCTTTGTAGCCAGCTCAATATGCACTTCCAGTCCAATGACTGTTTCATACTGCTTTGCCATTGTTAACGCACCTCCTTTTCTGACATAAGACCGACAGATGCCGGTGTTTCATGCATCTTCTTTGTCGCACACTCATAGGTATATGCTGCACGGATCAAAGTTTTTTCTTCAAATACATTTCCGATCAGTTGCATACCGATTGGAAGTCCTTTGCTGTCTTTTCCAACCGGAACGCTCATTCCCGGAAGACCTGCAAGATTGACTGAGATTGTATAAATATCTCCCAAATACATCTTCATCGGATCACTTAAGCTCTTTCCAAGCTCCGGAGCAGTTGTCGGTGCTGCCGGTCCGAGAATGATGTCATAATTACGGAATGCACGGTCAAACTCTTTCTTGATTAAAGCTTTTGTTCTAAGTGCCTTCAGATAGTAAGCATCATAATATCCTGAACTTAAGACAAAAGATCCAAGCATGATTCTTCTCTTTACTTCAGGACCAAATCCTTCTGAACGTGTTTTCTTGTACATGTTATGAAGTCCATCGTAATCTTTCGTACGATAACCATATTTCACACCATCAAAACGTTCCAGGTTAGAACTTGCCTCTGCATCTGCGATCGTATAATAAGCAGGGATTGCATATTTTACAAGTCGCAGATCAAACGCCTCAACAATCGCACCCTTTTCTTCGAGTACTTTTGCTGCCTTCATCACAGCATCATTTACTTCAGGATCCAGACCTTCTCCCATATAATCTCTTGGGATTCCAATACGGAGACCTTTCACATCATCTACAAGTGCTTCTGTGAAATCACAATCATCACGATCCATGGAAGTGCTGTCCTTCGGATCATGGGATGCAATTGCATCAAGAATTGCCGCACAATCCGATACATCTTTCGCTACCGGTCCAATCTGATCTAAAGAAGATCCGTACGCGATAAGTCCATATCGGGAAACAGTTCCATAAGTTGGTTTTAGTCCGACAACTCCACAGAAAGAACTCGGCTGACGAATGGATCCGCCGGTATCAGATCCAAGTGCATAATAACATTCGGATGCTGCCACTGCCGCACAGGAACCACCGGAAGAACCTCCCGGAACATGCGCTGTGTTGTGCGGATTGCGTGTCGGTCCATAATAAGACGTCTCTGTTGTACTTCCCATGGCAAATTCATCCATGTTTGTCTTACCAATGATAACCGCTCCTGCTTTTCTTAGGTTCTCAACTGCCTCTGCCGTATAGGTCGGTTTGAAGTTGGAAAGAATCTTTGAACTACATGTGGTAAGCTGTCCCTCGATACACATATTATCTTTTACTGCAACCGGAACTCCTGCCAGTGTACCTGTCAGTTCGCCCATATCTATTTTCTTCTGAATTTCCTCCGCTTGTGCATAAGCACCTTCTTCATCTATCGTCACAAAGCTATGAATCTCTGACTCCGCTTCTTTGATCTGTCCAATCACTGCATCGACTGCTTCTCGTACAGTTACTTCTTTTGCTTTGATCTTCTCGCCCAGTTCAAGGGCTGTAAGTTTTAATAAATCCATCTGCTCTCACTCCCTTAACCAATTGTCTTCGGCACTTCAAAACTGTCTTCTTTACGAAGTGGTGCATTCGCAAGTGTTGCCTCTTTGTTATCGCCATTTGTCACCACATCTTCACGGAACACATTCTGTACCGGAAATACATGAGACATTGGTTCGATCCCTGCTGTATCAAGTTCATTTAATGTATCTATATAATCCAGCATCTGTTCCATGTCTTTTTTCGCTGCTTCTTTCTCTTCCTCTGAAAGTTCCAGCTTTGCAAGGATTCCTACATACTCGATTGTTTCATCGGATATTTTATTTGCCAATTTAATCATCCTTTCTTTCTACTCTGTCTTTGCTAATCCTGACAATTTCCAAAATCAGTATCATAAATTTCTCAGCTTATTGCGACCTGTAGCGGTACATATCATAGAAACTGTCATAATTCTGGTTTTTTACTGAGCCGGACGGCGTCAGGATTAAGTCCCCATCATCCACTTCCAGCTCCGTTCCTTCCGGGAAAACTGCATTTCTATAAGATTCTGATCCATCTGTATCATAAAACCAGAGTCCATAATTTTCATAATTGAGATTTTCATTTTCCTTATCATAAAAATCACCAAGATAAATCTTGTAATGAAGCTCCGCCCAGTCGACTCCTGATGCCTCGGTCACATCATACCATCCTGGCGGGAAATCTGTTCCCGCCGTATAAGTGTTTCCGGCTTTCAATGTTACCTGTTCCGTCAGCGGATTTTCTTCCAGCTGCATCTGTTCCGTCTGTGCATTCTCAGAATGAAACTGGACAACCAGTCCCGTATCAATCTTCAGATGACCTCCTGTATACAGTCTCACATCATCCAGATAATCTCCTGCATCCGTATCTGACTCATCTTCACTAAAATAAGAATAGTAATAAATCGAATTCTCAGGATCATCCTGCTGCATGGAGCCTTCTCCTGAGACAAGCTCCACTTCATAAGTTCCTTCCGGGATCTGTGCTCCGATCTCATACTCCCCATATCCTAATACACAATCATAAGTTGCTCCTGTCTCAGAAAGTTCTCTCGTTGTATTCATATATGGATCATACTCAGAATCCACTTCGCTGCCATCATCATTCCAGTCATAATCTAAGGAATGAAAATCATCCCCAAATGAGGAAATGAAATCACCAACGGAACCTGCAATGCTTGTAAATGCTACAATTGCTACGATGATTCCCGCAAGAATTCCACTGATTTTCCTTGCCTTTTTCTGTTCCTCGTAAGATCCTGCATGAACCTTCCTTGCCGGATTAAATACCGTCGGCCCACCCAGCTGCATCTGCCCTGTCTGTGGGATTTCCATCCGCGGATTTTCTTTTTGCTGATATTCTGTCTGCATTCTTTTCCGTCCGTTATGACTCTCACAGAGATGTCCCGCATCCTGCTTTTTCTCCCGTTTTTTTGTCTCTCCAGTCTCATTCTGTCGTTTCTGGGAATATGTCATTTTTTTCTTGCGATCAAAGCTGCTCTCATTCAGCCTGTAATTCTTTTTCTCCAGCTTTGTGTTATCCAGCCCGCAGGAACTGCAACGGCCATCAATCAATTTACCTCCGCAAAGATAACATTCTTTTTTCTTAAACATAAAGACCCTCCCTCGTTTCTACTCCTTAAGTTTCTGACCACAACATCCTGTGGGCAGTTCTCTTTCTCAGTTCAGACCTTCACATCCAACAGTTTTTTCGTTCAATCCAGGGGGATTGACCCGTTTTTTGTATTTTCTTCTTATGGTTCCAGACGACTTAAGTCTCTTGGGAATAATGTTGTTTCTCTTACATTATCCTCCCCAAGCAGCTGCATCGTCAAGCGTTCCAGTCCAATTCCCAGTCCTCCGTGTGGCGGCATGCCATGTTTAAATGTAGCAAGATACTGATCCATACCTTCTGTCGTCATGCCTCTTGCTTCAATCTTCTTTAGAAGTGTCTGATAATCGTGGATTCTCTGACCTCCGGTCGTAATCTCAAGGCCACGGAAGAGAAGATCAAAGCTCCGTGTATATTTCGGATTCTCCGGATCGTCCATCGCGTAAAATGGACGCTTCTTGGACGGATAGTGCGTAACAAATACAAAATCGCTGCCCCACTCTTCTTTTGCATATTTTCCGATCAGTACTTCTTCTTCCGGCTCCAAATCAAATGGGTTACGCATCTTATGATTATATTTCTCAGCTACCAGCTCTTTGATCTCACTGAATTTTACTGCCGGAATCTGATCTACTTTCGGAAGTTCCACATTCAGAATCTTCAGTTCTCTGGCATAATCTTTTTTTAAAAGTTCCATGGCATACTGGAGAAATCCTGTCTCCATTCCCATAATATCCTCAAATCCATCAATATAGCCCATCTCGAAGTCTAGACTCGTATATTCGTTCAAATGTCTCTTCGTATTATGCTTCTCAGCACGGAACACCGGCGCCGTTTCAAATACCCGGTCAAACACACCGACCATCATCTGTTTGTAGAACTGTGGGCTCTGCGCAAGTACTGCAGGTTTGTGGAAATAGCTGAATTTGAAAAGGTTTGCCCCACCCTCTGCTCCTCTGGCTCCGATCTTCGGAGTATGGATTTCTGTGAATCCCTGTCCGTAAAGATAATCACGGAATGCTTTTGTCAGTGCCTCCTGGATTTTAAATTTGGAACGCTCCTGAATATTTCTCAGGGAAATCGGTCTGTAGTTTAATTTTGCTTCCAGGGAAGTGTTCAGTTTCCATTTGTCGATTGCCATTGGAAGTGGCTCTGCCGGTGTTGATAAGATATCAATATGACGAATACGAAGCTCTCTTCCGTGGGGTGCTCTCTCCTCTTCATGCAGGATTCCTTTCACCCTGATCGTCATTGCTTCCTTCAATTCATGAATGGAAACATTTGCCATTTCATTTTCATAGACTGTCTGGAATAAGCCTTCCCTTCTTCTAAGAATGATAAATGCCACATCACCCATATTACGGATGCTGTGAACAGCGCCTTCGATTACGGCTTCCTGGTTCAGGAGATTATTACCTACGAGTTCCTCCCAGGTATTGATTTCTTTTTTCCATGTTCCATCCATAAATTCCATTTCCTCATCCTCCATTTCTTCATTTCTGAAAACCTTTGTGATATCTTCACTGGTTTCAAGTTCAAAAGGCTTTTCGTGCAAGCACAACGACTTTTTGGCTTAAAACCCTGGAATATCAAAAAGGCGTAATCAGAAAATCCGGAGACACTTATCCCCTGGACTCTCTGATTACGCCTTTGTAATCATTCTTCCTGTTATTATCTATTTTATGTTTGTTTGTGTTCTTTCTATATATAATATGATGTTAGGGTCAAAATATATTTTGCCTCTAACTTGATATGAACAAAAATATATTCTGTATATTACCACATATTCTGTCAAAATAATATCGTCATTTTTTACAAAATTTTTCCGATTATTTTCAGATGTTTTATTTAGTACATACGATAAATCAAATCTCATCATACATCAGCATAAGCAGCATCTGTGCAGTTTCTACCATATTAGTACCAGAATCCATACTGCATTTCTGGATATGTCTGTATGCTTCCTCTTCTGTCATCTGGTTTTTTTTTTTCTTTTTTGATCCGGCGTTCCAGATGATAGAGCATGTCATTGACCGTATCTATCAGTACGCTTGCTTTCATCGGCATCTGTACAGTGCTGACGGAATTCGGTGCTTCATCTATAATACGCTGAGAAGCCAGAAGCAACATTTCAAAATACTGTGGCAGGTTATCGAGAGCGTCTTTATAATAGGCATCTGTCAGCTTATACCCACATATCAGAACACCACTGTCAAGCTCTGAGATACTGGCCAGCGCATTAGAGACAGAGCTGCAGACAGAGGCTACTGTGAGCCCATGTCTGTTAAGTATTGTGCGGATTTTCTTTGCGTCTTCAATTTTCGGTAACGCAATCACAATGCTGCTGCTCATAACTCTGCCACTCCTATTTCTGTTACAGCCTGAGTTTCCGTCCACTGCTTATTGCTTTTTGCAATTTAAGCAGTGGTTGGGGATTTCCCTGATTTTTGATTCGGTTAAGTACAGTATCTGAAAGCTTTATCTGTCAGAATACGTGCAAAGATTAGCCCTAATGGCAACGCTGCAATGATAAGGATCCCAGACGCAAACCAGGATGCAGCTACTGATAATGACATAATACCAAGATTATAAAATCCTCTGTATAAATATAATCCCGGAACCATGATAACGATTGAGGGAACTGTTACAGATATCCTTGGATATCCGACTTTATTCTTCAGCAGAGACGCCAGAAGTCCCGCAGTAAGTGCACCAATAAATGCGGCTGCAGCAGGAGGAATATTTGCAAGGTCTACCAGTTCCAGTCTCAGAGTATTGGCAACTGCTCCTATCCCGGCTGCTGCGACTGCCAGACGAACCGGGCTGTTAAACATGATAGAGAATCCAAACACTCCGCAGAAACTTGCAAGAAGCCTGAATAAGATCCACTGCTCTGTTGACAGTGAAAGTTTTATAAAATCTACAGGTTTCAAATGCAGGATCAGTGCCATGATCCATGCTGACATAGTAGCTACCAGAATAACGATCAAAGCATAAGTCAGACGTTCTATTCCTGAACGCATATCCAGTTTTGCAAGGTCAATACCACTGGTAATAAACGGAAATCCCGGTATGATAAAGAGCATTGCACAGATATATCCCGCTTCGTGCTGAACAGAAATACCAAATAATATTTCTCCAAGTTTGAGCAGACCTGCATATGCAAAACATGCCAGAGATACAGAAGACACAATACATAAGAACAATGTAAAATGGTGTTTGGTCAGTTTGCAGCGGAGATAATTTCCAATTCCTGCCCCGACAAATGCACAGAACATCTCGATCGGACCGCCCCCAAGAAGGAATGTAAATCCGCAGCATGCGATCGCTGCAGCAAGTCCCAGTGCAGGCGGGGAATATAGACCATGTGTTTTTTCAATATTGTCAAGAAATGTATGCAGCTGTTCTCCTGACATATGTTTTCCTTCTTTTTCAAAGTTTCGGATAAAGTGTTCCAGACGATTTAACTTCA